>ERZ773035.18-NODE-18-length-139755-cov-20.791539_pt1 | contig 139755 bp, 140 predicted proteins | sample MGYA00511487_ERZ773035 | MGnify/ENA primary metagenome ERZ773035 (study PRJEB29015, sample SAMEA2737985) | human oral metagenome | biome: human oral; feature: human-associated habitat; material: dental | place: China | collected 2024 ... | reverse complement strand
TAATTAATTGTTTAAGTTAATTAATTATTTATTTAGCTAGTTAATTAATTATTCTTATTTATGTATTTAACTAATAGAAATCTTTAGATTAATTAGACTATTTAATTAGTTTAGTTAGTTTAATTAATCTAATTAGTTACTTTAATTAATTATCTTAGTTTAAATAACTTTAGCTATATATATACCCTAAGATGCCAAGTAAAAGTGGACATTAGAAAAATAATATGAAAAATTGTTTTTAAAGAAATAAAAAGAAAACACTTAGAACTAGTGAAGTAGAAGAAAGAGTAAGACTTAAACAAAAAAGCAATGTGAAAAAGTGGAAAACAAAATAGTAACGAGATACAAAGGAAAGGATAGAACAAAAAACAGACAGAACAAAAGAAATAGGAATAAAAACAAGAAGGATAGAATATAAAACAGAAAGGATAAGGAATATATAGAATAATACAGAAAGGAAGTATACTTACACTTACTTTTATTTATTTATATAAAAACAAACGACCTGGTTTTAAAGGTACAAGACAAGTAAGAATGGACGGGTATTTTTTGGAATAAAAAATACCCTGTGTACACAGGGTATTTTTTGGAATAAAAAATACCCTGTGTACACAGGGCTAAATCGCTCGTATACACTTGTTAATTTATTTTAGTTTTCTTAATTGTCTAGAAGTATGAAGTTATATAAAACATAACTTCATGTTAGTATAATAGCATAAGCTTGATGTGTTGTCAATAAGGTTGTGGTTTAATTTTTTGTTTAGTTGTTAGCTTAATTATTTTATTTGCTTTAGTGATTATCAATAGAGCCACCAATGAAAATAAAATTAAAAACAAGAAAAAAGGGACTCTTTCGAGTCCCTTAAGTTTAGACGCCGAGGAGTTTTTTTACCTCCTTTTCAACGTCTAGGTTCTGGGGATATCCTCCCCAGAACCCATTATCATGGTCAAGGTCTCCCCCTGACCATGACCCCTTCACGAGAGAAGAAAGTCCTTCAATGACTCTCTTCTCTCCGAAGAAATTCACTTCTCCATCCTCACTGAGGATGAGAAGGTTTTTGTACTGACCCCATAGACGGTCACAGACCGTCGATGTTTTGCTGTGGGCCATGCGGACCACAGTTAAGAGATCGGAGACTTCCGCCTCCTTAATCGCCTCCTCGGCGATTTTTTCTTGCTCAGGGGTTATCCCCTGGGCAGCCCGGTCCTGTAGCCGGACTTTTTGAATTAATTTTTCTGTTTGTTCTTTGCTAAGATTTTTTGTTTTTGCCAACTCAATCATTTTCGGAATAAATCCTTTGTCGTTGGCCGATATAAACTCCTCAAACAGAGAAAGTTTATGACCAACCAATTCGGCCACCTGTTCCAACGAACTAAGTTTGTTGGTGCGATCATCACCGTCGTAACAGTGATGGTCGATATTCACCGCCCCTTCCGGGGCGCCGCCCTGAAGCTCCACACCAAAGATTTTAAAATTTTTATTTTTTAAATTTTCTATTTCTTCTTTTATTTCAGATTCGAGATCGCTCCACGAAGCGCCCCAGCCTTGAGCAGTTATTAAAGTTTTTATATTTTTTTCTTTCAAAATTTTTGCTATCTGAACAGCTTCACCGTCGTTTACTGGTGTCACGATTAAAATTTGATTGTTGTCCATATATTTGCCCTCCTAGGCGTGCCTCTCGGCTTAAATTAATTTATCGCCTAGGTTTTTACCCGGCGTTAAAGTACATATGTATAAAAAAGGAATATGTACTGTAATACCAGGTAAAATCATAAATTAAAATTTAGGACAATTTTCATAGTAACAATCTTCTTAAAAAGATAAAAACATAAGAAAAAATCTAGAATTTAATAAAAATAAAACTAAAAAACAAAAAAATCTTAACTTTATTTAATTTTTAAAGTCCTTAAATCTTTTAAGTAGATTAAGGGTCTTTTTTAAATAAAAAGACCCTGTGTACACAGGGCTAAATTTTCTGCGTACTTCAGGTTTTACTTAAATATTTAATTTTATGAAAACTACTTTAATAGCTCCACATATTCATGATACCATAAGCTTGATTTACTGTCAATAAAGTTATGTTTAATTTTTATTTATCTGGTTTTATCTATCAAAAAAACAACTGAGGACAGAGGTCCTCAGTTATCCCATGTTTTAGACTCCACCACAAGTCTTAAAACACTATTATATTAGCATAAGCTTTATGCACTTGTCCAATTGCTATTTAGCATATTCAAATGCTCTGGTTTCACGAATTACGTTGACCTTAATCGTTCCAGGATATTGCATTGTAGATTCAATCTTAGTAGCAATATCTCTAGCCATCTTAACAGCAGATAAATCATCTATCTTTGTTGGTTCTACAATTACTCTTACTTCTCGTCCTGCAGATATAGCATAAGCTTTAGCTACACCATCGAAAGAAGTTGCAACATTTTCTAGCTCTCGCATACGCTCTACAAAGTTCTCAGCTGAAATATTTCTAGCACCTGGTCGAGCAGCTGAAGCAGCGTCTACTACACGAATCACTAATGCTTCTGGTGTAGTTGCTTCAATATCGTCATGGTGGGCTTCTATGGCGTGACAAATCGCTTCAGACAAGCCATATTTACGAGCAAGTTCTGCACCAATGTGATGGTGTTTTCCTTCCATCTTGTGTGTTACAGCTTTACCCATATCGTGAAGTAAGGCTGCTGTTTTTACAGTTTTAACATCCGCACCAATCTCTTCAGCAATTAATCCAGCAATATGTGCCATCTCAGTAGAATGTTTAAGCACGTTTTGTCCATAGCTTGTACGGTATTTTAATTCTCCTACTAAACGTAGTAACTCTTTTGGAAGACCAAGAACCCCAACTTCTCTTGCAGCATCTTCACCAGCACGCATAACTTCTTTTGAGATTTCTTTTTCAGCCTTTTCAACAACCTCTTCAATGCGAGCAGGATGAATACGTCCATCCTTCATGAGGTTTTCTAGAGCAAGTCTTGCTACCTGACGTCTAACTGGTGCGAAACTAGATAAAACTATCATGCCGGGGGTGTCATCTACTAGGATGTCTACACCTGTTGCTCTTTGAAGAGCTTGAATATTACGTCCTTCCTTACCAATAATACGACCTTTCATTTCATCGTCAGGTAATTTAAGAGATGTCACTGTCCGATCAGCCGTAACATCCGAACTCATACGCTCCATTGCAGTAAGTAAAATTAATTGTGCTTTTTCTTCAGCTTCATCCATTGCATCGTGTTGCAATTTATTAACTAATTCAAGCAAATCTGTTTTGACTCGTTTTTCAGTTGTTTGGAGCAGCTTCTCTTGAGCTTCAGCTTTAGTAAGTTTAGCGATCTTCTCTAATTTATCTACTTGCTTTTGCTTAATCTCTCGCACTTCATCTTTAATATCGTCTAATTCCGATTCAGATTTACGCATTTTTTCAGCACGCTTATCTAATTCTTCAAACTTTTTGTCTAGAGTAACTTCACGCTCTGAAAGCCGATCTTCGATTTTCTTTGTCTCTTTCCTACGATCATTAGCCTCTTTTTTAGCATCGTCGATAATCTTGACCGCTTCATCTTTAGCCTTTAAAACAATATTACTTGCCTTGTTTTTAGCATCAGCAACAAGATCTTTTGCTTTTGTTTTATCTTGGTTCTTCCTATATTCAGTAACACCAAAATAGCCTCCGGCACCAAGAGCAGTACCAAAAACTAGAAGAATCACTTCAATCATGTTTGTCCTTCCTATTAGATATCACCAAAAATAAGTATAAATTTTCAAAAAACAGGATTTATATAATTTTTCACCATCTTCGGTGAAACTAATGTTTCAAAATTATTAATTCATCAAAAATATTAATATCTGGATAGTCAGATATTAATATAATAACTTTTTTACTTTAGTCTGAAAAGTAGCACTACTATTTTCTCTGTTTTGTAATATGTGCTGGTGCAAGATATTTTGGCATAACAACTTTATCATTTTCACCACGTTCTAATCTCTTTACACCTTTTAAGAACCAATCTTCACCCGTTTCACCAACAATTGGAATCTTAGTCGTATCGCTATAAGTATTAAACACTGTTATACCAATCCTAAGCCCCGTATAAGATCCCGGACCCTTAAAGATTACTAATCCTTTTACGTCCCAAAAAGACAAGTGATTTTCCTTCAAAAAATCTTCCAAGAAGCGAAGAAGCCCCTTAGAAAGCCCTCTATCCGCAAGCCATTCTTTTTCAAAGATTTTATCTTCACCTTCTTTAAAAAGTTTTACCTTACAAATCTTACCTGAAGTATCAATACCTAAGATGTTCATACTATTTCCTTATCATAATTAGAAACAATTACTTCTCTACCGTCGCCATCAGGGAGATAATTAATATTAATTTTAATACGATCTTCATCTAATACTGAATAAGCTGTTTCTGCCCATTCGATTATTAAAATATTTTTCTTATCTTCAGAATTTTCATAAATTTCATCCGCCATAATACCTGCATCTTTTAATCTATAAAGATCGTAGTGAATCAATCTAAGGCCATCTCTAGGGCTATCATACGTACGAGAAATCGTAAAAGTTGGACTTTGTACTGGCTCATCTATAAGTAATCCTTTAGCAATACCTTTAACCAAGGTTGTCTTACCAGCACCAAGATCACCAATTAGTTCAATTACTTCGCCACCAGTTAAACTAGCACCTAATTTCTTACCAAATTCCTGCATTTTCTGATCAGTATCTATCAGATATTTCATACCTTTAAATTATAAAGCATTTAGCTAAAAACAAAGCTTAAGCAAGATGTTATAATTTTATTAGAAAAACTCATAAGGACTTTTTGTGATTAGAAGAAAGCAAGCTGTTATATTAGATTTAAATCATTTATTATCTTTAGGTATTAAAAAGCAGGCTTCTTTAATACATCTAGAGCCTTTCGATGATAAAATTCTTATTCGTTTTCGTATTAATTCAAAATTAATCGAGATTGGTGAGTTAGACACTGTAAAACTAGAAGATATTCGAGATGAACTACTCTCTATGGCAGGGCTCGACATTTTCGATCATAAGCCTCAAAATGGTAGCGTTACAACAAAAATAGATAAAACTAAAGTTCGTTTAGATATCCAAACATTACCAGTAATTAATGGCGAAAAAATATCAATAGCTTTATTGAATTTAGATCAAAAGCTTCCTAGTCTAAGTGAATTAGGATTTTGGGGACAAAACCTCAAACTACTTAAAGAAATAGACTCCTGTAGTTGTGGCATGATTATCATATCTGGCCTCGATCACTCATCTAAATCTAAAACCTTAGATAATTTATTAGAAAAAATCGCCAAAGAAAATAAAAGCGTTAGCGTAATCGAGACCAAGCCAAATATTAACTTAAATAAGGTTAATCAACTAAAACACGCTGTGGGAAATAAAGTAACTATTTCCATGATGTTAGAAGCTTTAATCCGACAAAACACCGATGCTATCGCTATTGATACAATCCAAAGCCTAAAAGAATTAAAAACTTTAGTTGAATACAGTTCAAAATCAAGACTCGTTCTTGCTACGCTTTATGCAAAGAAAGCTTCAGAAGTTATTACTAAATTCGAACGTATCGGAATAGAACCATTTTTAACCTCTTCTGGATTAAAATATGTTATTTTCCAAAAACAAGTTAAAAAACTTTGTGACATTTGCCGTATCGAAAAGCTTATTACCAAGAAAAAATCAGACGATATCTTAAAAGAACTAGATCTCAACGAAAACACACTGCTTGACCTTATAGACAATCTTGAAGACCAAGCAATAAAAACTAATCTAGGCATTAAAGACGACAAAAAGAGCTTTAACAACCACTTAATATCTCGACTTTTCGAAGCAAATAAAGACGGGCTTTGTCCAAAATGCCAAGGTACGGGATATAATGGAGTGACACTTATTTCTGAAGTCATAAAGATAAATCCTGAAATTGAAAAGAAAATCCTAACCTTAGCTAGTGAAGACGAACTTGAAAAAACATTTCTAAAGTCTAATGTAATACCCCTAAAAGTAGATGCTTTCATTAAAGCTTTACGTGGTGAGATAGCTATCGATGAAGTAAGGAATCTCAAATGATTCTTCCAGCCTCTGCTTTACTTAATAGTAATATTTTATCCCGGGGCCATTTAGTTATTGGCAGGTTAACAAATTTCATTGTCTCTCCGGACAATCTAAAAGTTATTGGTCTTGAAGTAGAAGCTCCAGATTATAAGCATGCTTTAGCGATTAGAATAAATGACATAATCGAGGTTAATAATCTTGGTGTTATCGTTAGCGACTCCTCTAACTTAATAAAGCCTAGTATGGACGCAAAAATCCTTAATGTCTATAAACTACATTTTAGTTTGACTAAATATCAAGTCCGAGATAAGAAAAAACATTTATTAGGACGTTTAATTAATTTCACAATCGATACTGATACTAATGAAGTGTATCAATTAATTATTAAAAGACCGTTTATTAAAAGCTTTTCAGATCCTGAACTTACCATACCAACTGAAAAAATTATTGAAATCACCGACAAAGAAATCATTATAGACAACGAAAAAGAACAAAAAGCAGATGTAATTAAAGAAAAGATCAAAGATCTAATACCAAAAGATACCGAAACTGCTTTTGAAAACGCCAGCGATATTTAATAACGTTTAATTATTTGCCTTAAATTCTTCTAATGCTTTTTTAATATCTTCGTAATTAAAGCCAAGCGATGCTAAATATCTAATTAGTTTGTTATCATCACCTTTATAACGTTCTGCTTTTTTAGCTAGCACCTTCTTTAACTCACCTAAGTCGTCTCTACCACTAACTCTTAAGGCTTGTTCAATTACATAGTCTTCTATACCTTTTTGTTTTAACTCTTGGTAAAGCTTTTTCTTTGAAACTCCTTTTTTAAGATTTCTGTTCTCTACCCAAGTCTTAGCAAAAAGTTCATCATCTAAATATTTTGTATTTAAAAAATGTTCATAAACTCTTTTTGCTTGAACATCTGTATATCTAATTATCTTTTTACCTTTTTTATCATAAGTGGAAAGAGTCTTTCTAAATAAGTAATCTCTAAATTCTTTTTTAGATCTTGTTCTTAATAACAAGTAATCTAAGGCTACTGCTTTTAATTTCCCATAAGAAGATTCATCCTTATAGGCTTCCACTTCTTCTAAAGATAAATCATCCCCTTTTTTAAAATTAAAGCTTGCCAGTTGGTCTACAGTAAGTGAAAATGAGTATCTACCATCCAGATAGATACTCACTCGATTAGAATTTTTTACTTGTAACTTTATGTCAGTAACTAGCAAAACCCTATTCTTCTTCCTTAACTTTTTCGCGAACTTTGTTTTCAATATCAGCTAGAACGTCTGGATGCTCTTTTAGATATTTCTTAGTTGCTTCTCGACCTTGGCCAATCTTAGAACCGTTATAATCAAACCAAGCACCAGCTTTGCCAACAATGTTATGCGCTACACCAAGATCTAAAATATCTCCAGTCTTTGAAATACCTTCGTTATACATAATGTCAAATTCCGCAGTTCTGAATGGTGGAGCAATCTTATTCTTTACCACCTTTACCTTGACACGGTTTCCAACAATGTCTTCATCGCCTTTAATCTGACCAGTACGCCTAATATCTAATCTTACAGAAGAATAAAACTTCAAAGCATTACCGCCTGTAGTAGTTTCAGGATTACCAAATAATACTCCAATCTTCATACGAATCTGGTTAATGAAAATCACTGTTGCTTTAGATTTATTAGTAATAGCAGTTAGTTTTCTTAAAGCTTGACTCATTAATCTAGCCTGAAGACCCATGTGAGAGTCACCCATATCACCATCTATTTCTGCTTGTGGAACAAGAGCTGCTACTGAGTCAACAACTATCATGTCAACAGCATTAGATCGTACTAAGGTCTCAACTATTTCTAGAGCTTGCTCACCACTGTCTGGTTGGGATACTAATAAATTTTCAATATCTACACCTAAACGTTTAGCATAGGCTGGATCTAGAGCGTGTTCAGCATCGACAAAAGCTGCTGTACCACCTGCTTTTTGTACTTCAGCAATTGCATGCAAAGTAAGAGTTGTTTTACCTGAACTTTCTGGACCATATACTTCAATAATTCGCCCTTTTGGATAACCACCGCCTAAAGCTAAATCAAGACTTAATGCACCAGATTTTATTAACTCAACATTAGCCTTTTTAGCTTCACCTAGGCGCATAATAGCACCATCGCCAAGTTGTTTATTTATCTGACCAATTGCTAGATCAAGAGCTTTTGCCTTACCATCTTCTTTAGTAGCTTTTTTTGCTTTTTCTTTTACTTCAATTTCAGCATTATTTTCCGACTTCTTAGTCACGTTTTCCTCCTTTTTCTGTCTTAACTCTATTATATCTAACAACCCCCTTTTTGATATATAATTAAAGCTAATGAAGAGAAAACAACAAGGTTTTACAATTTTAGAACTAGTCATAGTTATAGTCTTTTTAGGTGTAGCATTTTTCATTATTACTGAACAACTAAGAGAACATCACCAAATCGAATCAGACAAAATGCGAAAGATTTCCATAAACGCAATCTATTATTCATTAGAAGAAGGATATTATAAGCAAAATGGCTATTACCCTAAAGAACTAAGCGAAGATAAACTAAAAACCCTTGATCCAGAACTATTAAAAGATCCAGAGGGTAAGAAGATTAACGAAAAAGATTCCAGCTTTAAATACGAGCCAACTAATTGCGACAACGAAAAGTGTAAAAGTTATCTTTTAAGTACCACAATGAAAAAAGAAGCAGATTACCAAGTAAAGAGCAAACATTAGTAAAAAGCTATAAGAACAAAAGTAAAGATAAAAGAAATAAAAGCGTGACATAATGTCACGCTTTTATTCGCCCCTTATCAATTGATTTTCATTACCTAATTTTAAATGTTTCAAAACTAATTTAACTTAACTATTTTAAATTATCTAATTAATTCTAACCTCTACCTTGAAACTCGTCTGAATCTCTAACCTTACGACCTAGTTTAAAGGCCTCTACAGCATCGTTTAAAAGATTCTTCTCTCGCTCTGGATAGTGTGTATAGGTAAAGGTATAAGTAGTTTCATCACCTTCTGTAGATAAGCGAATCGTACCGTAATTAAACAAGTTTTGCATGATGCCCTTTTGTGAATAGGAAGCATCTTCTATATTGCCTAAGGTAATAGTTTGTTCTCTCTTTGAAAACAATCCATCTCGAATTACTTGAATAACGCTCTCATTAGTTAGATAAAAGTGATTACTGTTATATACATAAGTTGCTACGTATACAAAGGTTGCTAAAAGAATAATAGCAAAAGCAACTATTAATAAAGCTATGTTTGAAAAGTTATCTGGCAAAATCATTCCAAAACTTGGTAAGAATTCTTGTGCCGATTTAATAAGAAATGGTGATCCAATAACTAATGCCAAAGCACCGGTTAATCCCATGATCCAAATTGGCAAGATTCCTATTGAATATCTCTTAAAAGAAGATATTACGTATTCTTGTTCACTCAAATTAAGGTTTGGATACATCCTAATTGATTCAGAATGCTTTCTAGCAATCTCAGGTGGTATATCTACGTCATGACCTTCTGCTGGACGAGCTAAATAAACTGCTTGAGGCTGAACAGGGGCCGAAGCTGGAGTTTCTACCACCTGATTTGGCAACACGCTTGGCTCTTCACTTCCAGTATCAGCGCCCAAATTTATTGCGTTGCTATCAGGGTTAAAATTCGTATTATTCGCTTTATCTACAAAATTTTCTTTATGTAAATCATCTAGCGAGTAAATAGGCTCACCATTTGCCTTATAAGCAATTGGTTTCTTTTCGTCAAGATTCATACCCTAATTATACCTATAAGAACCTATAAAGCACGTTTTTTGACTAAAGCTAAGATCGATCCACCAGTTAGAATCATGACAATTGCTAGATAAGTAATCATGTCATCACCAGTCTGAGAAAGTTTATTCCTTTGCTCGCTTTGCTTTTCATCTTTCGCTTTTCTAGCAGGAGATGAAGGTGCAGAAGGCGTAGTAGGGGTTAATGGAGTTGAAGGTGTCGGAGGCGTTGAAATTGCTGTCCATTTTGCATATAGTTTTACATCACCAGTTAAGGTTAAAGTGTCTTCTGCGGAGTAATCCGTACCGCTACCATCTGCCATGGTATTCCATCCAGCAAAAACGTAACCTGTTTTTGCTAAAGTTCCAACATTATTAGCAACAGTCGCTAAGTCACCATTCATATAAGCCTCTTGCTCAGGTGGCTTAGTACCCGAAGTCGATCCGTTATCGTCATAGGACAAAGATAAATAGTTAACTACATTAATAGTTAAAGTCTTTGAAAACGTCTGATTAAAAGGAGTAGTGACTTTAATACAAGTAGTTAATGTTGGTGTTTGTTCATAATCTGGTGATTTTGCTAAAGCTAACATACTACCGTGTAAGGAGAAATACTCATCATTAGGACCACCACAGAAAGAAAAGCTATATTTATCTGCGGTTAAAGTATATGGTGCTGCAACTATCATGCCACCCAAATTAGTACCTATTGGCATATTCTCATATAGAGTAAATAAGCTAAATAAAGATAAATCAGTTGGTTGAAAATCGGAACAATTGTAACTATCTCCACTAATCGTCCAAGATTTATTTGTAATTAATGATTGCCGTTCATTTTTTGCCAAACAATACTTAAGACCGGTTGCGCCCAAATTAACATTTGACTGTAAATTAGCTTCTTTATTTTTCCAAGCAATCAAAGTATTTTCATAGTTCTCTCGAGAAAGTCCGGAATTATTTAACATTCCATCCATATCAGTAACAGCTTCAATCTTTAAAGCGCCTAAAGACTGATCAAAAGCTGTAGCACCAGATAGCATCGATCGCATATTAGTTACATGCGAAGTATCTAACCCATCTAATGGCTGATTAAATGCTTTAGCACCGGAAAACATATTAGACATTGAAGTTACGTTAGAAAAATTTAAATTATCTACTGGTTGGTTAAACTTTTCTGCGCCTAAGAACATTGCCGTAACGGTATTTAGACTATCTGTGTGCCAAGTATTAATTGGCTGGTCAAATTCTTTTGCCTTATAAAACATCTTGGTCATGTCTGTAACATTTGAGACGTCCCAGTTGCTAATAGACTGATTAAATTTCTCTGCTCCAGCAAATAAGCTATTCATATTAGTAACGTGTGATACATTCCAGTTATTAAAACTAGCTACACCAGTAACGTTTTTAGCGTTATTAAACATATAAGACATATCGGTAACATGGGTTAAATCTGGAACATCTGTAGCTAGAACGTTCATATTAGATGCGCCATCAAAAGCATGCGAGAAAGACTGCCAAGCAATAGTTCCCCATTGATCTATTGATACCAACTTAGCTCGGTTACCACCAGACTGACCAAAGTTTAATTGTGGCAACGTACCACTCAATCGAATCTTGTAAACACCTGGCGTTCCGTAATTACAGGTATAATCACCTGTTTGTCCAGTAACAATCGTTCCGCCAGCTTCACACTGCACGTTATAGTTTATTCCCGATCCATCAGTTGGTATCACAAAATCCGTACTAACCGGATTACCGCCTAATCTTGTATCAATTGTCATAACAAAATCCGTATCGTTGATAGGATCGGCATATGTATTACTAGAAAAAGCCAAAACAAAAGCTAAGGTAGCTACCGACAGGTACACACCCTTAAAAATCGCTCTACTAATTTTCACTATTAATTCACCTCTTTTTATTTCTTTAAGTACTTTTATTTTAGCAAACAATGCTTATGCCTTAAAGCAAAATAATCAAGATAAAAATGTAAAAATAAAAAGTCCAATATCTATTTGACCGTAATATGCTTTATAGCTTTTTTAGTCAATTTTCTACCACGAGGTGTTTTTTCAATAAAGCCAATTTGAATAAGATAAGGTTCATAAAAGTCTTCAATGGTTGTTATTTCATCACCAGTTAAGGCAGCTATTGTACTAAGACCAACTGGTCTTTCATGGTAGTTTTCATAAATGCTGCCTAGGAGATTTCGATCAGCTGGATCTAGGCCTTTTTCGTCTATTTCAAGTAACTCTAAAGCAAGATTTGCTATCTCTTTTGTAATCTCACCAGCATATTTGACTTCAGCATAGTCTCTTACTCTTTTTAAAAGTCTATTAGCAATTCGAGGCGTTAGTCTAGATCGTTTAGCAAGCAAAAGTGAAGCCTGATTATCTATATTCGTATTTAAAATACCTGCCGACCTTTCAATAATCTTAGAGATTTCTTCATCATTATAGAATTCTAATCTATGAACTATACCAAACCGATCTCTTAATGGAGCCGCTAAAGACCCTGTTCTAGTAGTTGCTCCAATTACGGTAAATTTTGGAAGATCTAGTCGTACACTACGAGCTGCCGGACCTTTTCCAATCACAATATCCAACTTATAATCTTCCATTGCTGAATAAAGTACTTCTTCTACTGCACGAGATAATCGATGAATCTCATCAATAAACAAAATATCCCCGTCTTGTAAATTAGTTAAGATTGAAGCTAAGTCGCCCGCTCTTTCAATAGCAGGACCTGCTGTAATTCTAATACTTGATCCCATTTCATTTGCGATCACACTTGCCATAGTAGTCTTACCAAGACCAGCCGGACCATATAAAAGCACATGGTCAATCGGCTCATTACGTTTTTTAGCAGCCTCAATTGCTAATTTTAAGTGTTTTTTTAATCTATCTTGTCCAATATATTCTTTAAAAGTTTGTGGTCTTAAGCTATTTTCAATTCGCTTTTCATCTGAATCTTCATGCTCTTTTGTATCAATAATTCGCTCAATAGCCATAATCTAATCTTACACTAATTACCTTTTAAAGCTCTAGTTACTCGCTCTTCGGTAGAAAGATTAGGATCGATATCGCTAAGTGCTTTAGATGCATCCGATAAGGAATATCCTAGAGCCATTAAAGCTTCTAAAGCATCGTCTTCTTTTGTTACTGCTTGGTTATTGATCTTAGGCACTACATTAGGGAGACCTACTTTATCATGGAGATCTAAAGTAATACGTTCAGCAGTCTTTTTACCAACTCCATTTGCTTTAGCGATAAAACTAGCATCCGATCCCGCTATTGCCGAGCGTACGGATTCAATATCCGCTATAGATAAAATTGCCATAGCAGCTTTAGGGCCTACCCCCTGAACAGTAATTAAAAGCATAAACACTTTTTTTGCAGAAAGTGAACTAAAACCAAAGAGTTCTTCAGATTGCTCTCTCACGTGATGGTAGGTATAGAACTTAACATCTTTTTCAAGCAAAGCATCATCATAATCTAGACTAGAAACCAACACTTCATAACCAACACCATTAACATCAATAATAATTGAACTATCATATTTTTCTACAATCTTTCCTCTTAGCTGTGCAATCATTATTTTTGTCTATTCCCTTTACTATTCTATTAATAATTGAATTAACTTAATTTAATTAGCTATTAAACTGTTGGCGTTTGTTTATCTAAACCATATCTTGCCATAAATTGGTAAGTAATCGCAGCAGCTAATGCATCGGCAGCATCATCCGGTTTTGGAATCTCCTTTAGCTTTAAATGCTCTCTTACCATTTCTTGTACTTGTTTTTTGTTTGCTTTGCCATACCCAGTTAAAGTTTGTTTAATTTGCATTGGTGTATATTCTGCTAAAAATAGTTCCGCTTGTCTTGCCGCTAGCATCACCACACCCCTAGCATGAGAAACACCAATACCAGTAGTAATATTACGAGAGAAATAAAGCTTCTCAATAGATAAAACCTCTGGTGTAGTCTCTTCTATAATTTTCGTAATACCTTCATAAATCTCAAGTAACCGATCTTCAAGTGGTGTATGAGCAGGCGTTTTAATCACACCTGCCGTAATTACTCTAGTACTAGTGCCATTAATCTCAATAACACCAAAACCTAAAATTCCCGTTCCTGGATCAACACCAAGAATTCTTAAAGGTCTAGTCATTATTCACCTAAATCAACTTGAAAATCTGCATTTGAATGGACATTCAAGACATCATCCAAATCATCTAGTGCGTCCATAATGCGAATAATCTTATCCGCAGTTTCTTTATCCGTAACTGGTACGCCATTTTTTGCAACATAACGAAGTTCAGCTTCTTCAACAGTTAGTCCCTGATCTTCAATTGCTTTTTTAACCTTCATTAAATCTTTAGCATCAGTAACTGCTTCAATCACTTCGTCTTCTTCATTAGCATCTGTAGCACCAGCATCTAAAATTGCAAGTAGAGCATCATCACCAGTAGCTTTTACTGTAATTACACCTTTGCGATCAAATTGGAACATCACACTTCCAGAATCAGCCACAGTACCACCATTTTTCGTTAAAGCATGACGCACTTCAGGAAAAGTACGATTCTTATTGTCAGTAGCCGTTTCAATGATTAACGCTACACCACCTGGTGCGTAACCTTCATAAACTATTTCTTCTAAAGTTGCTGCGTTTTTATCTTTTACCCGATCAATTGCCCTTTGAATATTAGAGTTAGGCATATTTGCTTGCTTAGCTTTTTCAATTACCATTGCAAGGCTTGGGTTCATATCTGGATCAGTACCATTTCTAGCGGCAATTGCTATCTGATTACCAATCTTAGTAAAAACTGCACCACGTTTCGCGTCATTAGCGCCTTTTTGTCTCTTAATCGTCGACCATTTGCTGTGTCCTGACATAATCAAGGTCTCCTAAAATTATTACTTTACTTATATTTTTCTTTATTAGATTATACCACTCTAAAATCCATGTAATTTTATCTTGAATCAGCATAATTCATATGCTTAAATTAAGGCATAAAACTATATAAAAAATATGAAGAAAAAAAGAACAAAAATCATAATAGCCATCCTTGCTGTCGTTTTAGTTTTGTCAGGAACAACATTTGCTTTTTATAATGCGATAAAACAAAGCGAAGATAACAGCGAAACTAATACATCAACTGTAAAAACAGACGCATCCAAAAAATCTACTGAAAACAAAAAGACTGAAGATAAAGATAAGAAGAACGATCAGAAACCAACCGAAGAAGATAAATCAAATGCTAAACAAAAAGCAGATTTTCTAGATAAAGAAAAAGAAACAGAAAATAAACCAGTAGAAAAGCCAAAAAAGCAAACTTTAAATTTAGAAGTTAAAGTCAAAGCAGATCAAACAGTCTTTCTAGCTAAAATTGGTAACATCTCAAGAGGAACTTGTCATCTAGAAATTAAAGGCAATGGAAGAACAATCAAAAGATCAGCTGACGTAGTGTTCACCCCAGACTTTTCTTCCTGCGCTGGTTTTTCCATACCTAAAAGCGAACTTAATAGAGGTAGATGGACAGCTTCACTTTCTGTAGATTCACCTACTCACGAAAGTGATCCAACATCTACTACATTCGAGATAAAATAATGAGTTTAAAATTACCAAAAGCTAAAAAACAACCTCTAATAGTTTTTTCTTCCATCTTTTCTATTGCAATAATTGCTAGTGGTTTGTTTTTTGCTGCTCAAAAAACGCTAAACACTTATGCTCTATCCGCAGATCGTTGGCGAGCTGGTGAAATTATTAGTGACAACAATTTCACTAATAGTAACAGCATGAGCGAAGAAGATATTCAACGCTTTTTAGACTCCAAATTAGACTGTGACCTTTATGGTGAACGTCCAGCATACGAATACGGAACAACTGAAAAACGCGCCGATTTTGCAAGAAATAAAAAAGGTTGGCCTGGCCCTCCTTATGTCTGTCTAAACAAATATTATGAAGTGCCAAAATTCGAAGCTGGCGGTGGTATGCCAGCAAGCAATTTCGATAATCCTACCGCCACCCCACCAGCCGGATCTAAAAGTGCAGCTTGGATTATTAAAGATGCTGCCAATCGCTTCAATATCGATCCAAAAGTTCTGCTTGTTAAGATTGGCACCGAATCTGCAGGACCATTAACTAGAGATAATTGGCCTATGAAAAGCCAATACAAATACGCTATGGGATCACATTGTCCAGATAGTGGACCAAATGGATCGGCAAATTGCGATCAAGGATATGCTGGATTCTCAATCCAAATGTATTCAGCTGCGGCTTTACTTCGTTTCTATCTAGACAACAATGAAAAGCCTTGGTGGAAATATAAAAGGCCTTACCAAACTCAAAACATTCTATATAACGTAGTCCAAACTGGATGCGGCGGAGGTAATGTCTATGTAAAAAACAAAGCTACTGCTGCCCTTTATACATACACTCCATACCAGCCTAACGAAGCCGCTCTTAATAATATGTATGGATTAGGAGATAGATGTAGCGCCTATGGTAACCGTAATTTCTGGTCAACCTACTGGAATTGGTTTGGCGATCCACATATTAGCGGTTTTGAAAACTTATCCGACCCACGTTTATTCCAAGTAAAAGAAGCTACCTATAAAACAAATCTAACTATTCATAAAGACCATGAACAAGATGGTAAATTACCTGTTGGCAAAGTAGTAAAAATTGTCTCAAAGATCAGAACAGCTAATGACTGGTGTTTTAGAACTGAACACGATCACAATATAGATGTTCCACTTTGTATACCATCTAGTAAGCTAAAAGAAGTAGATATTGCTTACCAAGATCTTGAAGAACAAGAAAAAGAAATGACCTTAATCAGAGACGTAAGAAAAACTGATTATAGAAGAGAACGAGATGCCGGAGATATGATCGGTCGCGGACGCATCATTAAATTTAGCAAGAAAGCGATCGTAAATAATAAAACTTACTACGTGTCAGAAGCCGATTATGGTAAACGAGAAATTGGCATCCCAACAGACTTAATGCGACCAGCTTCAAAATACGAAAAAATCACCCCCACTTGGATGTCCACCAATAAAAACACCAATAAAACCTTTGTTGTAGACGAATCAAATGGACCATACCTGCCTCAAGATCTAGAACGAATCTTCACATCTAAAACCTTTAGCTCAGGAATCTGGTATTACCGTACTGAAACAGATGAAAAGCTCAAATTAGATCTTGGAGTATCGATCAACGATCTTACAAAAAAATCTTTCGAAGAATTCGTTAGACCTCGTTGGATGCTAATAAAAAATGACACTCAAAAAGTAGATCCATACACTAATCAAAAAAATAATCTAATAAATAGTAAAACCAAACTTTACTTTAGATCAAAAATAACGATTAATGGCGAAACTTACTTTAGAACCAGAGAAGATACCGAACAAAATAGCGATTTTACCATACCGGCAAAAGACGTCGCCGAAATTGAATTCGAAGATTTTGCCCGCCCTCGTAAGTTACAGCTTAAGGCAAACAGTAAAAAATATCACCTTCCAGAAGAAATTACTGTTGGCGATACTCACGAGACCGGACTAACCAGAAAATTCGTCGCTAAAATGGAATTAAACGGTAATTGGTATTACCAAACAGAAGCAGATCATAGCAGTCATTCATACACCGCCTTTCCTGCAATACTTCTAGAAGAAGTCCCAGATGATGAACCAGAAGAATAATTAAAAGAATGATTAAAATGATTAATTAAATAAGAGCCAAATGGCTCTTATTTAATATATTTATCATTTTTATTATGTTTTTATCATTTTTCTTCTTACTTACTCTCAGGTGAAGTAATAAATCTTAGATTTAATTCTATATCTCTTACTGCTAAATCTATTTCCTTAGCTTTTCTATAAGCCTTACGAAGTTCAGAACTAGTTCCAAACTTATTGCTATTTATTAGTGAACAAAGCGAATCTAATTTCTTTTCTCTAACAAAATCCCCAACTGTAATTGTCTGATCGACAAGAGATGGGAATAATTCCTTTGCTAGATAATGTTGTTTATGTCCTTTAAACGAAACTGCTAAAACTGGTTTTCTAGCTAGAATTGCTGCTACCATACCGTGATATCTACCTGTAAACACTGCATCAGCTTCACTATAGACATCTAATAACCGTTTTGAATCTTCAATAGTCTCAAAAGCTTCATATCTACCACCAGTTAATTCAACTAGTTCTTTACTAAATTCCAAATCTTCTACTGCCTGATTTACGATTATAAAATCAAAATCATCCTTAATTTTTGGTAGCTCTTTCCTTAGGTATTCACGATACGCCTTGTAATTCTCTTCTAATTTTGGATCAATTTTGTTATTGGTATCATTACCTAATTTCCAATCAGCTAAAGATAATAAAATCTTTGGCTTATCATGATGCTCTTTTTTTAGTTGAACTGAATCTTTAAGTAAAAAAACTATATCCGATCCAGTAACTAGCCTTCCTTTATAATAAAAATCATCTCTAATAATCTTAGAATCTCTTTCACCACGAGTCTCTATCATATCTAAATCTTTAAAAGCATCTTCATATTTTTTCTTAGCTTCAACTGAAAAAACATGCTGCACACCCATACCAAGCATATAAATAGGAATACCTAAATGTTTTGCCCTTAAGATAATATCTATGTAATTATCTACATTCTCCATTACATAGTCATAAATCAAGCCGCCACCTCCAATAATAACGATATCGGAAGCCATAATATATTCACGCTTGTGTTGTTGGGTTAAAACAACCTCTACATTATCTATTTTTTTCTCTAAATACTCTTTTAATGTAACACCAATAAGATCGTCACCAACGTTCCCGCATCCGCTAGCACCAAAGATAGTAATTATCTTCTTTTTATTCACTTACCCTCGCTTAATTAACTTTAAATATATTCTTTTTAGAGCAAACCTTATGGGAGCTTTATGAATCCTATACATGTTGCTTCTCATGATTTTATATTTGCTAAGCAAAATCTCATGCTGTTTTTTTAGAAGTTCTTCACCTTCTAATTGAGATAGGTGTCTTACATCCTCATCTTTCATACTAGCTCTCCTCCAACTCAATAGAAGGTGTTATTGAAAAATTACTTAAATAGTTTTTAGCAATATCTACTTCTAAACAATTGTCCCAGTTGTCTAAAATAATTCCTCCCTGACTTTCGTCCATCCTAACTGTCAGATCAATTGAATATGTACCTGAACCAAAGATATTTGGCATTGTTATTTTTAAGGTTTTTTCTTGACCAGCTTTAACAACTATCTTTTTCTTGCGTTGTTCGGTATTAAATCCAGCTACCAACTTTCCCATAAAATCCATTGCTCGAAGACCAGCAACAATCTCTAAATCCTCGTCAGCATTGGATTTAAGCTTTAACTCTATTTCTATCTCATCATCAGTTTGTTTAACAACTTTTATTGATTTAGCTTCTACTTTTTTAGATCCCCAACGAGTTTCAACATCATCTTCTTCGCCATTCTCTTCCTGATCTTTTTCAGCTACATTAAACAACTTCAAATATTGATTTGCTATCTTATTTGCACTTCCTTGGTGCATTATTTTACCTTCGTTAATTAAAATAGCTTCAGTACAAAACTCTCGCACTGCACTCATGTCATGACTAACAAAAATTACTGTTTTATTAGCATTCTTTAAGTCTTTAAAGAATCTATAACATTTACGTTGAAAATCAGCATCCCCTACGGCCAAAACTTCATCTACTAACAAGATATCTGCCTGAGACCTAGTAGCAACTGAAAATGCTAAGCGCACCTGCATACCACTGGAGTAGTTCTTAAGTTTCTGATCCATAAAGTCTTCAAGTTCAGCAAACTTTACAATCTCATCGTATTTTTCTTCAATCTCTTTTTTATTAAATCCAAGTAAAGCACCGTTTAAAAATACATTTTCTCGCCCTGTTAGCTCTGGATTAAAACCAACTCCAAGTTCAATAAAGGGAACTAATTTTCCTTTATGTTTCACTTTTCCTTTGGTTGGTTGGTAAATTTCCGCCAGGATCTTAAGTAATGTACTTTTACCACTACCGTTACGTCCTAAAATTCCAAAAAATGCACCTTTTTTAACTTCAAAACTAATACCTCTTAAGGCATGTTGAGTATCTACTTCTTTATCGTGCTTAGAAAAACTCTTAATAATTGCCGATTTTACAGACTGTGATTTATCGTGAGGCAGATAGAAATCTTTATAGACATTATCTACTTTTAAAACAATCTCTTGTTTTTTCGTTTTCTTCTTTTTCACTCTCCACCTACTTTAACTATTACTGACATTCTCTTTAGAATAATATCATATAAGAAGATCTAAAAATAAGCCAAAAAAGATAAGGATTATTTAAGTTTTTATAGCTACCTTCATAGCCCTTATTTATTAGGACATTCCATCCCTCTTATGCTATAAATATAGATAGGGTAAATAAAAATAAACAACAATGAGTTTAATTGAAATAGTTGGGGTTATTCTGTTAGCTGGACTCATCCACGCTTCTTTTCAATTAAGCATTTCATCTTTAACTATCCTATCTTCAGGTCACTTAAAACTTTTAAACCCTAGAAGAAAACTAAGAGCTCTAACTAGGTATTTTGTATTAGGTGTAATAACCACAACATTATTATTAATAACCTCATTCACCTATTTATTCTGGATTAATTACGAAAATAATCCCGATCCAATGGTCACCGCTATTATTACCGGTTTAGGTGTTGGTCTTGGTGTATCAATATGGGCTTTTTACTACCAACGCTCTAAAGGCACCGTTTTATGGTTACCAAGAGATATGGCGAGTTTCATATCTAATCGTTCTAAAAAAACAGATAGCCTCTCTGAAGCTTTTGGTCTTGGTATGGTAAGTGTTATCGCCGAACTACTATTTATCTTTGGACCTTTATCCTTAGCAGCTATTACCATTACAAAACTAAATCCTAATTACCAAGTACTAGCAATTATTCTCTACACACTTAGTGCAACTTCTTCCTTAATACTTGTAGCAATTTTAGTTAATAAAAATGGTAAATTAGCAAAAATCCAAAAATGGCGAGAAGAAAATAAAAACTTCTTACAATTTATTGCCGGTACTGGGCTAATTATCCTATCTCTGTTTATTTATGTTTTTGAGGTATTGAAATAAAGGGGTGAAAAAATGAAAACAAATATTTTAAAAATCAATCAAAATAGTAGCGAAGAATTTAAAAAAGGAAAAATCTTTAACGATGTTTTCGGAGCTTGTTTATCTGCTAGTTGTTTGCAAGGAGAAGCCGAAACCATTGCTTCACGTGTTTGCAATCAGGTAGAAGCTTGGGCTAATCAATTTTCCGAAATTACAGAAGATGATTTAAAAAGAAAAACTGTATCTAGTTTGGAAAACTACCAACCAGATGCAGCTTACCTATACCAAAACGAAGCATTAACTATTTAAGGAGCAAAATGGCAAGACAAAAATTTGATTTCGATTTAATAGTTATTGGTTCAGGAGCAGGTGGCTCTGCAGCCGCTACAATATCGGCCGCACTTGGTAAAAGGGTAGCTATTATTGAAAAAGATGATTTTGGTGGTGAATCACCTAATCTAGGAGACATCCCAATGTCTGCCATGCTTCAGACGGCTCAAATTTTCGACAGCGCTAAACATGGAGATCGGTTTGGTTTAAGAACTAACGCCTTAAGCTATAACTATCCATCCATACAAGAATGGAAAAAGTTAGCAGTTAAACGAACTGGCGCTGGTGGCAATCGCAATTATTATGAATCAAAAGGCATATCAACCTTTAAAGGTATTGCTAGATTTATCACCCCTCATGAAATTACCATTAATAGACGCCATCTATCGGCAGAAAACTTTTTAATTGCCACTGGCTCTAATTTCTTTATTCCAAATATTCCAGGCCTTAGCGATGTTAACTTTCATACTATGCATAGTGCCTTAAACATCACTAGACCACCAAAAACCATGTTTATTATTGGCTCTAATTCTAGAGCGATTGAACTTGCAGAATTATTCTCTACTTTTGGCACAAAAGTTTACTTAGCAGACAGTTCGGCAAGAATCCTGCCAAACGAAGATGAAGAAGTAGGCCTTCTTTTAGATAAACATCTAAAAGAGACAAAAGGTATTACTTTTCTAACCCACACTAGAGTACTTGAAATCTCAAAGTCTTCTATCACTAAAAGAGTTGTAATTAGGCGTGGTGGTATCGAGCGATCCATTAATGTCGAAGAAGTTGTAGTATGTCTTGGCACTACACCAAATGTCGATCTTGGACTAGAAAATGCCGATATTGAATACGATCCAACTGGTATTAAAGTAAATAATTATTTACAAACATCACAAAAACATATTTTCGCAGCCGGTGATGTACTTGGAAGAAATTCCGAAACACAAGGCGCCTTAATGGAATCACGAGTTGTTGCTTTCAATCTTTATCACCGTAATAAGATTATCCCAGACTACTTAGGAGCACCAAGAATTACTTGGACTAATCCAAACGTAGTGTCAATTGGTATGCAAGAAGACGATTGTCTAAAAAGAGATCTAAAAGTTAAAAAAGCAATTGCTCCACTAAACACCACGCCAAGATCTAACACAGCAGATTTTAGAGATGGCTTTGTTAAATTAATCGCAGATAAAAATAATGTTATTATTGGGGCCACTATCGTTGCTCCAAACGGCGCTGAGATGGCTGGTGAGCTTACTTTAGCAGTAAGACTAGGTATGACAGCAGAACAGCTTAGAGAAACCCCACACGCCTTTTTAACCTGGTCTGAAGCTATTCGTATTGCTGCTAGTAGATTAATCAATTAATTTTAAAATTAATCGAGATCAAAGCATCAAAAAAAACGCTCGAAAACGAGCGTTTTTATAATTTCTAACTTGGTAGCGGGAGAAGGATTTGAACCTCCGACCTCTTGGTTATGAGCCAAGCGAGCTAACCAGACTGCTCCATCCCGCGATATTTACATTACATATAATAGCTATAACGATTTATTTTGTAAAGCTTAATAGGTTTATTGGATAGATTTACTTATTATCTTTGTTTTTCTCATCTTTTAGTGGGTTCTCGCCGAACAAGAATTTCTTCCATTGTGAAAAGTTACTTTCATCTACTTTAGCGGTATCTTGAAGTAAAACATTCGGACTAATACTAATCTTATCTTCTATTTTACTTGCCATTTCACTATTTGGTGGCAATATTAAAACACTTTCACCATTAGTAGCCAAACCCATATTTGTTCTTGCCGATAAATCCTTATACTCGTCTGTCTGGTAATAAGCTTTTTCAAGCTCTAAATTCTCTACTTGTAGCTTAACTAGCTTTAATTGCAACTCTTTTTCTGTTAATTGACGCTGCATTAAATAGTTTCTTTGCATAGCAGAAATCGATCCCCAAACTGTATAAAAAAAGAAAATGATAATTACAATATAACCTAAAGTATAGATATTGATTTTGTCCTGATGTTTATTTAAAAAGCCCCACGTCTGATTAATCATGTAACTAAATTATAGCCGATTCTTTACATCTGGGCTATAATAGGATCAGCTATTCCTTCGTGGGGGTGTAGCTCATCGGTTAGAGCAGGCGGCTCATAACCACTTGGTAGAAGGTTCGATTCCTTCCACCCCCACCAAGTTTAGTAAAAATAAATAAGTAGCATCATGGCTACTTATTTTTTATTCTCATTCTTTATCCGCTTATTATTTTCTATTTCAAAATAGAAAACCTCTCGAACTTGAGAGGTTTTCCGGCACCTTTTTGTTTTATCTATATTCTAAATAGATAACGCTTATGGTGCAAGTATTTTTATCTTAAACTTAAGCTTTTTTCTTCTTTAGAGTTACAAAACCGTTCTTTGGGTTCTCTACAGGTTCACGATCTTCTGGTAAATCACATGGTTCACCTTTTTCTGAAGTGTCACTCTTAGATAAGAAATAAATTGTTTGCATTCGTCCACCACGTAGTTCAACTTCTTTTTTGAACAAGTAGTAGCTAACGCCTTTTGAATTTTCATACCTATATGGTGCTGACATTATATGGATACCTCCTATTAAAGATAGTTACGCTATTAGAGTATATAAAAGAGCTAACAGATGTCAACTCTTTACTTTTCTCTTTCTAATGGTATCTATGTCATTCATCAATTTCTACCTCTGTTTAACAGATGTAGAATTAAACACGTGTCTTATAGCGTTTTAATAAAATCTTTAGAATAATTAAGCTTATTGCTCTAGCTAAGATAATAAGCACTATAAGCGCTAAGAAGATTATTGAAATGCCAGCCGGATCAAAAGAAAGTAGTGGCGCATTAAATTCATGACGATACAAATCAGCTTTTGGTAGTTCTAGTGATTCTTCATAAGAATGTGCAGCTGGGAATTTTCCCAGTTCCTGATCCACACACTGTACATACGCAAGCGACCAGCTAGAGAATTTTGGCGCACATACTTCCTGGGCTTTAACAAATATATTGCCATGCCCACCCTCCGCCTTAGAAGCCTTCTCATAAGCTTGTTTTACATCTTCTCTATAGGTTTGTTCCAAAAAGAAAGTACCAGTTGAAGTATTCATGTGTGATGCCACAAAACTAGAAAGATCGTAAAGTCCTGATTTTATCCCTGCTAGATCTTTTGCTTTATCACTTTTTAAAACCGCCTCACGACGCTTACTCATTTCAACGTTATTGATTCTTAAAAAAGTGGCCGAAGCAAAAGAACCAACAAAAAGTAACAAGACTAATTGCCAAGTCTTTATCTTCCTTAAATTCTTGATACTTCTTTTGACTTCTTTTCTATTCTCCACGAGGAATCCCACCTACTTGTCCTAATTATAGCCAAAAGCTTATTCTCTAGCTAGACGCACTCTAAAAACACTTTTTAGAGGTAGGTGTTATAATCAAGGATATATGCGTATTTATTTCTCGGGAATCGGTGGTTCAGCAATAGGACCTCTAGCAAGAATTGCCAAAGATACTGGACATGAAGTATTAGGCAGCGATGAAAAACAAACGCTTGAAACTAAAGAACTAGAGAAAATTGGAATTAAGATCTATTACAACCAAGATGGAGAATCTCTAAAAGACGAATTTGAAAAACAAAAAATCGATTGTTTTATTCGTAGTAAAGCCATCTCTAATAAAAATCCAGAGTTTAAAATGGCAAAAAGGTTAAAAATCAAGACCGCTAAACGTGATTATCTTCTCTCTAAAATAATTAAACTATCTAAGCAGAAGTTAATAGCTATTGCCGGAACACATGGTAAAACCACTACCACTAGCATGTTAATCTGGGCGTTTAAAGAACTTGGTATCAAGGTTAGTTATTCAGTTGGTACGACTTTAAAATTTGCTCCAAGTGGTGTTTTTGAAAAGGATGCTGAATATTTTATCTACGAATGCGATGAGTACGATAAAAACTTCTTGCACTTCCATCCTCATAAGTCACTTATCACGACGATAGACTATGATCATTCAGATACTTACCCTAGTATTACTGAATATAAAGATGCTTTTAGCATGTTTATTAACCAATCTAAACAAACCTTTATTTATAGGGAAGATTTCTCTTACTTAAAAGAAAACCGTGAAATAGAAATTCATGACACTATTGTATCTTTATTAGATAGAACAGACGAAAGTATTAAGAATATAGGGCTACTAGGTAAGGTGTACCGTCAGAATGCACTACTGGTTTTTGCTTTGATCAAAAATATCTTACCTAATGTAAAAGATGCTAATTTATTAAAAATCATTAATTCTTATCCAGGATCTAATAGAAGATTTGAAAAAATCGCAGATAATATCTATTCAGATTACGCTCACCATCCAGCAGAGATTAAAGCAACGATTGAAATAGCTAAAGAGTTAAATAAGCCAATTAATGTGGTTTATCAGCCATTCCAAAATCTTAGGCAATACGACATCAAGCAAGAATATGCTCATTGCTTCGATGGTATTAATAATCTATTTTGGTTAGACACTTATCTTGCAAGAGAACCAAAACGAAAAAAGATTATCGAAAAAGAAGATTTAGCAAAAGAAGTTAAAACCAAACTTAATCTAAAAACAGCAGAACTAGATAATAATTTAGCGGAAGAGATATTAAATTTGGCTAAAACTGAAACCGTAGTATTAATTGGTGCCGGCTCTATAGACAGCTGGGCAAGAGAAAATTTCATTAAAGAACCACCAAAAATTCTAAAACTACTTAAAAGCAAGTACTAAATTAAACTAAATTGGTTTAGCCTTTAGATAATTGATATTCTTACCTTCTTTTAAATAACGCTTTTCGTAGCCCGTCTTTATCTTGATATCATCACAACCTTCCATGGCGTGAAGATCTCTCGATTCTTCTACTATTCTCCAATCACTATCTATTAGTTGTTCTTTGCCCCATTCAAAAAGCGAATCATTATCCGTTTTTTGTAATAACACTCCAGATTCTTTTAAGACTTTCCTATACTTACCTAGAAAATCTGGATGCGTAAGTCGATGTTTCGCTTGACGTTTTTTAGGATAAGGATCAGAAAAAGTAAGCCAAATAGTATCAATAGAATGCGGCTTTAATAAATCTAAAAATAAATCCGCTCTAGATCTTACAAAAATAATATTGTCTATCTTTTCTTCTAAAGCTTGTTTTGCTCCGGTATAAAGTCTATCTGCTTTTAAATCTAGAGCTATTACAAAAGTTTCAGGATGCGCTTTAGCCCAACCAAGTGAAAAGATTCCGTTTCCTGCTCCAAGCTCTAAAGTTATATTTTTATTATCTAATGCCTTTTCTATATTTACTTCCTCTAGCTCATAGCAATTAGAGAAATTAGAAAAATTCGCAAATTTATATTTCTTTCTTTTTCTGGTAATAATAAAATCGTCTGGATTTAGCATAACTTTACCTATTTTATTACAATACCTCTTAAAAAATAAAAAGCACCAACCTTTAGAGTGCTATACTTAAACTATATGCTTATGATATTAACTTATCTTAAAACAATTGCCGAAACAGACAGTAACGGTGTAGCTAAAATTGCCCAAGAGATTATTAAAGAGCCAGATTGGTTTAGTACTACCGGCCTTCCTGCTTTATATGTAGTTATTGGTGGCGTGATTATCTACTATGTAGTTGGTTATATTGCTAGAGTTATCACAATTAGGACCATTAGATCTGGACATAAGAAATGGCATCGTAAAGATATTGAAAAGCGTCAAGAAACCGTTGTACCACTAGTTCAAATGCTATGGCGAATTATTTTAGTATCCATAGTTGTTGTATCGATAGTAAAAATTATCTTGCCAAATATCGATCTATCTCCTTTATTTGCTTCTGCCGGTATTATCGGGGTTGCACTTGGTTTTGGCTCACAAACATTAGTCAAAGACTTTATTACTGGACTATTTATTATTACTGAGAATCAATTTAGAGCTGGAGATATTGTAACAATTGGTAGTTCTTCAGGAACTGTTGAAAAAATTGGTGGTAGAACTACAGTTATTCGTGACGCCGAAGGAAACGTTCACTATATTCCAAACAGTAATATTACTTTAGTAATTAATAAAACTATGGGTTGGAGTATGGCTAGATTTACCTTAGATGTCGAACCTGACACCGACATTAATCTACTTACAGAGATTATTAATAAAGTTGGTGCTGAGTTAGCTGAAGATCCTGATTTTGTTAAAAAGATCCAATCACCACCAAAGTTCGATGGCATTATTGGCATTACTGGAAACTCAATTAAAATTGTCATCAATGGTAAAACTTTACCATCCGATCAATGGTCAGTATCTGGTGAGATGCGTCGCCGTGTTGTTAAAGCCTTTAGGAAAAATGGCATTAAATTAGCAGTTCTACCAACTTTTAATTCTTGTAAGTAACCAAAAATATTTAAAATTTTAATTAATACAAAAAATAAGGAGTATCAGCTCCTTATTTTATTTAATCTCATTCTTTTACTTTTCTTTTATTTTCTTATTTAACATCTTCAGTAGAATCTTTTTTATCTATGCCTAAAGACTTATCCGACAAGACATCCGAAGCAAAAGATTCTACTGAAGTTGCATCTTTTGCTGCTTTATCGAACTTCTTCTCAAATTCATCTAAAGATTCTTTATTAATTGGACCAGTATTTGAATATTCTAGTGAATCTTCATCCTCATTTCTTTGAAAAGATTGTCCTCTAACATCTTTAAAACCAGGGCGGGAAAGATCCACCTGTTCTGCTCCAGTTGCTGAATAAAGCCACATGCTAATACAAACAAAAGTTAAAGATAAAAGAACAGAACCGACAATTAATATAGCTAGCTTTTGACCTGGTCTAATAAAACATTTTTCAGACAAAGCATTACTTTTAATAGCTTCTTTTTGCTCCATTATTTAGTCTCCAAAATCTGCTTTTTGAATTTTCTAAAAGTCTGTCCATAATCATTAAGCTGTGCATGTAAAACTAAAACATCTTCATGAACCTTTTTTCGAGCTTCTCTAGCAGTCTTTAAATGCTTATAAAATTCAACTGGCTCTTTATTACAGTCTGTTTTAATAGTTTCCTTTAAAGCGTCTTCATAGCTCTTATAATCCATCTTGAATGCAAATAGGGCTTTATCGTAATTAGCAGCAATTGCCACCATAGATGAGCCATCTAAAGAATTAGAAGCTACTCTAGCATTAAATACCGTAATAAGTCTTTTAGACACTGTCTCATAAGCCTGTCCACGGTTTACTCTCAATACTCCATCCGAAGCATGAAGCTGATTTAAACTAGCAGTTAAAGTAGTACAACTCGCCTTAATATTTTCAATCTTTGCCTGATCTAGTCCAAGATCTGTCAGTTCATCTGCTTTTACAATTGGCAAGTTAAAAGTAACCGTTAAAAAAGTTACCAGTATAAAACCAATAAAGATTTTTCTAATCACTTTAAGCCAAGATCCTTTAATTGCCTCTTATCTACAACGTTTGGAGCATCCATTAATAAGTCTCTTGAGTCACCTGTCTTTGGAAAAGCAATTACATCACGAATCGATGGTTCACTTTGCAAAATCATGATTAATCGGTCTAGTCCCCAAGCAATTCCACCATGTGGTGGTGCGCCGAATCTAAAAGCCTTTAGCATATGCCCAAAGTTAGCCTCAATTGCTTCTTTACTATGTCCAATAATTTCTAGTGTTTTAATAAGGTCATCTGCTCGGTGGTTACGAATTGATCCACCCCCAATCTCATAGCCATTTAGTACGATATCGTATTGACTGGCAACAATGTCACCAATCCTCTCTTTATTCCTTAGAAGTTCTAAATGTTCATCAATTGGTGCTGAAAATGGATTATGCGTAAACGTCCATTCTCCGTACGCCCCATGATGTTCTTCTTTATTTGTTTTCTCAAACATTGGAAAATCAACAATCCAACAAAAAGCAAGTAAGTTAGGATCGTTTTTATCTAAGCGAATATCTGGTCGATCAGTACCATATTTTTTCATAGCCTCTTTATAAGTAATTCTTGGGAATGGTACTTCTTGAATATGTTTTTCAGGATATAGGGTTTCTACAATCTTGATCAAAAGTTTTTCATTAAGTTCCATAATTTCTTCTTTTGATACAAAACTTGCTTCTAAGTCCATTTGAGTAAACTCAGCCTGACGATCTCCTCTAGTATCTTCATCTCTAAAACAACGAGCTATCTGAAAGTATCTTTCAACACCACCCGTCATTAGAAGTTGTTTAAATTGTTGTGGCGATTGTGGTAATACAAAATACTTACCTTTAGAAAGTCTTGCTGGTACAACAAATTCCCTAGCCCCTTCAGGAGTACCTTTTGTAAGATATGGAGTTTCTATTTCATAAAATTCTTCTTGATTTAATTCATCTCGAATCAATTTAATTATCTGATGACGTTTCTTAATATTTTCTGCCATCCGTTCACTTCTTAAGTCTAAGTATCGGTATTGCATTCTTAGTTCTTCTGACGTCTCACTGGCTTTTTCTATTTCAAAAACTGGTGTTTCAGAAGTGTTCAAAATTTCAAGCTTAGTGACAGCTAATTCAACTCTTCCAGTAGGAAGATCATCATTAATTTGTTTCTCACCACGCGCCTGAACAATACCTTCTAGTTTCACAACATATTCAGAACGCAATTTAGATGCTTGCTTAAAAAGCTCTTTATCTCTGCCAGCCCAAAATACTGCCTGAATAATTCCAGACCGATCTCTAACGTCTATAAAGATTAATTTTCCGTGATCTCTTCTAGTTTGTACCCAACCTCTGATTTCAACTTTTTCATCAAGCTTTTTTGTAGTGTCAATAATCCACGTTCTTTTCACAATTTTTCCTACTTATCTTTTCGCGATTTTTCTTCCAAGTAATCTTTCTATAATATCTTCAAGGCACACTAAACCAATAGCCTTCTTTGACTTATTTACTACTATAAACAAGTGTTGGTGACTTCGCAAGAAAGCACCAAGTGCCTCTTCCAAATTCTTATCCTGACTAATAAAAAATACGTCTTCCTTCATTAAGTCAATCGCCCTTAAACTTTTCGTTTCACTATTAACCTTAGTTACGTCTACTAAATTTAAAAGCCCGATGACTTCACCTTCACTACGCATCACTGGGAAAATTGTATGTTTAGTTTTATGTAATTCATTTATTACTAATGGGCCTAAAAGTTCATCTCCCCTTATAGTGACCGCCTCTTCTAGCGGCACCATAATGTCTTTTATGAGTAAACTTTTAAAATCAAAAGAAGCTCGAAGTAAAAGCATCTCATCTTCCAAAAGCAATTTAGAATTATCTAATAAATAAAACAGCTCTTCTTTTGAATGAATTTTTAAACTAGACCCCACATCCTTACCTTTAGCCACAAAAAAGCTAAGTATGTTGTCGTATTTATTCGAAAACCTTAATAAAAACTTTTCATAACGCTTATATAGCCTAGAAGTAAATCCATTAATAATTTCCTGCCCTCTTAAAAATTCAAGTAAGAGGACTAAAAATAATTCAAGCAAAACTACAAAAAACAAATTAAAATTAATCGTTACATAAACGGTTAAGATAAAAAACGAAACAAATGTTAATGCTTGAAATAAAACTTCTATTTTTGCTTGGTTAAAGAACCGATCAAATTCCAAACTCTTGGTTTTATGAGCCAGCCTATTTACTTCAAAAGCGCTATAGCTCGACCTTATAGGTTTTAAACAAGCAAATAATAAAGTTATTAAAAACAAAAACGCTATTATAACTAGCTGTACCATATGCTTTTATTTTACTTCTTTTAACTCTTTTAAACGAATTTTTAAGTTATAATAACCATTAGTTAAAAGGAGGAATATGGAAAAGAAAAAGTGGATTATTTTTGCAGTCGTTTGTTTTTTGACTATTGGTTTTGTTTTCTATCTAGCAAAAGATCAGAAGCGTGATCAGGATAGTACGGAAAATATCAATACTTCTAAATATGACGTGACAAAATATATTGGCCCAAATGAAGATAATGGACAAATTGGTGATTTCTATAAAGGCCTTGCTCCAGAAAAGGCAAAACTTACAACTATTGAAGTTTTCGACTCACAATGCCCTGGCTGCGCTGGACTAAATCCAACCATAGATGATGTTATGGAAAAATATAAAGACAAAATGACTTATGTATCTCGTAGCATTGTTATCCCAGCACATACTAATTCCTTAGCTGCTCAAGCTGCTATTATCGCTGGAGGTCTTCAAAACAAATATTGGGAAATGAAAACTGCAGTTCTTGAAAAACAAAATACCTGGGGACTTCAAAACATTGCAGACCGTACCAACACTTTCTATGAAATTGCAAAATCCATTAATATCCCAAATCTCGAACAATTCAAGAATGATATGTCATCTAGCAGAGTTAAAAAGAAAATCGATTTTGACACCAAAATCGCTAAATCAGACAAAATGGAAGTCAAAGCCACTCCTTCCATCTTCTTTAATGGAGACAGTCTAAGCGACACTAAAAAAATGGGATCTAAAGAAAGTCTAGAAACTCTAATACGAGAAAATCTAGAAAAAGTTAAAGTAGATATCAAAGACATTAAGAAGTATTAGTTATCGACCAATAAAATAGATAATATAATCTAAACATAGAATAAACAAAGAAGATAAAAAAACAAAAAAACAGATAAAAAACAATAAAAATAGACCCAAGGTGCCTTAGGGTCTATTTTATTTTCCATTTTCTTTGTTAGTTTAACTTTACCTAGTTATACAAGATAAAGTTGCCATTCGGCAGGCACCACATCAACTGCGATCTTTTTGCGTCGTGACGACACAAATTCGACAGCTATTGACATGTGATTTTCTCCCTTTATTTACTTGTCCCATCTCGACCAATTACTCGCTATTTGTAGGACATGTAAGCTATAATAACAATCGAAAATATTAGAGTCAAGAAAAAGCATTTTAACGATTAAGAGAAATACATTCTATTCTTACATTTTTATCTCTTATAAAAATAGATGCGTATAATGAAAATATATGATCCAAAAAGACAGTAGTATTAATAATCACCAGAAGATATTAAACATTTTCATTATTTCAGCTTTTCTTACCATTTTATTAATGCGAGTTCTTTTTGAATTCTTAACTAAATCTTATTTTCTAACAGACAAACAATTACCACACTCTTTAATTGGTACTTTTCTTATTTGTTTAACCACTGTAATCTTCATTACTTATGACAAAGTAAAAGAAAATAAGATTACTTATCTATTAATTGCTTTAATGGGAGTTGGAGCGGGATTACTGCTAGATGAAGCTGGACGCTTTTTAACTCATGGCTACAATTATCAATTCTCACCAACATTAGCTATTGCATACATTATTCTTTTATTGTTATGGTCGGTTGGCACAATTATTAATATTATTAGATATCCGAACTGTCGCCCTAAAAATACTTTCATTTTTAATATCAACCCGATTGTTACGCCGCTAGTTCGTAATATTCTAATTATCTCCCTATGGCTTTCTGTAATAGCTGGATTCTTTTATTTGTCTTATTTTGCCACTACTTTAGGTGGTAATGCAAAAAACGTAATCTACCCCATGATAGGTCCAATAAAACCAGTTACATCAGACACATTAGAATTAATACTAATTCTAATGATCCCAACATTAATTGGTTTATTTGCTGTATTATTCACTTATTTCCTAGGCTTTAAAAAACAAGCTATAAAGCTAATTGAATTTTCAGCTTTATTTATTCTTTATATTGCAACACCAATATTATCTATTACAAAGCCATCTATTGCCTACATATTTGCAGCATTAACTATTCTTGCTTTAATCATCTTATCTCCAAGAGAAATAAAAGCTAAAAACAGAAAAATAAAATAAAAAAACAACTAAACAAAAAAACAAGTACAAAAAATTAACAAACTAAATAAATTAGCAATAAAAAAGATCAAACAACATTAAGATTAATGATTAACAAGATTAATAAAAGAAGGTCACATGACCTTCTTTTATTAATTCAAGCCCTTTTTAGCAACCACAGCTACAACTGACATTACCGCAATAATACCGATTGCCAAAATTAAAGATGTCGTTACATCCATTCCTGTAGAAGCTAGTCTTGTCGTAGTATCAACAGCCTCTACTTCCAGCTTATTTGTTATAACAGTGTAGAAAAACGCCATTATACCCATTATTAGTCCTAGCGATAAAACACTTTTAGATAAATCTAAAAGACCATTAAGTCTAGCACGAAGTCTCATTCTTTTAGTACCCTCCACAAAAACAATTAAGACTAACTTCATCTTATCATAAATAAACTTCACAAAAAGTCTTGACTTATCTAAAATATACATAACCATAATCTTGACTATTATGCTTATTTATGGTAACGTATATGCGTGATGTAAATCATCACGTACATAATGTTTTTTAGCCTTTCTAACCTAAAAAAACTAAATTTGTTACGCCCGAATTATGTTTTGAATTATGTGCTCTAAATAACAACAACTAAAACCAATAAAGCATATAATCCAAAGCATAATCTCGGGTGAGCGAGTATTAAAGTTTTGGAGGGTAACTTTAATAAAGCCTTTTAACGAAGGCAAAAAAGTCCGGATGGGGGACAAACCGAACCTTTCCGGCAGAAAGGCAAAGAAAATGAAAAATTTTAATCTAGACGAGCTGACTATAGAACAAAAAGTTGTGGAATACAACCTTGATCTATCAGCCATAATATTAACGGCTCTCCGAGGAGATAAAAAGGGGGAATACAGGTCTCTCTTAGGTCTGCTCAATAAGCTGTTGAGAAAAAGATCTCTAGATTTAAAAAACGAAGACAAAAATAACCTAAAACAAAAAGTAGAGCTGGTTATGGACCAACTCTTTGAAATAAAAATAAATAATGAGCTGTCAGAAACAGCTCTAGAGGAGATTAATAGTCTTCTCGATATAGCGGAAAGGATTAATGTTTCGCTATATTAAAAAGTTAGGCCCTCTCACCGGGGTCTTTTTTCTTGTTATAAAACCTATATCTGTTACAATATGTAATGCACTTATATTTCGCTTTAAAAGCTATCCTTTTTCTAGCCTTTAAAGCGGGATATAAGGTATCTCGCTAATTTTAAAACTTTAATTTTTCCGATATAAGGAGAAAGGGGCGAGATATGGATTTTCTACCCTTTTGGGAGGCTAAAATTACAGATTTCGACGATCTATTAGATGAGTACGAATTCGATATTCGTTTCTCTACCATGTTAATGATAGGAAGGAAGCAAAATAGCTTCTTTACAGCACACTTAGATAAGATCTATGAAGTCTTATCCGAGCTAGATAAAAAGTCTGTTCTTCTAAGAGAAGAGCAGCTAGAGGATATCCGTGACATGCTTTATCACGGACGAGAAAAAATAGAAAATGCTTTTAATCAGGCGGAAGGTAAAACCCCTGACCATAAGCAATTCTACAACTTAAGAATTCTAAATAACATAGAAGGAAAAGTTGTAGAAAAAATAAACAGTCTGTTAAATTAGCCGAACACCAAAGTGGAGCAATTGCTCCACTTTTTTCTTCTCTATTACCGCTTATTCTTGCTTTTAAAGCTTTTTTATTATATCGTTATAGCGTCTTTAAGATGTACTTTTAATTTTGTGCCGGTAGATCTGGAATCTTAAAAATTGTCTAGATCTATCGGTGCAATTATCAAGTGGAATTCCGCCGGTAGAAAAATTAACCATAGATACGGAGGGATTCTATGAATTTTGATACATCCTTAAAAGACAACGTCAACGATAATATCGAAGACATCAAATATGGTATAGGGGACATATGCCATGCTTTAGTTCTTTCAGGTATAGGGGATCTAGGAAAAATTATAAGGAAGCATAATAATCCTAAATCAGATTTTAAAAAGCCAGTCTCAAAGGAGGACTGGAAAAAGCTCAGCGACTACGCTGGAAATATAATAGAGCTTACTGGCAATCTTTTAGACAAAAGGGAGCTATCAAAAGCAAAACTTAAAAAAATAGATCAGTTAGAGGAGATTGCGATCAATCTCCAATATGTAACTGATTTTATGCATTATCGTCTCGGATAATGCATAAGAAAAACTAATATGTAGTTATACGTATATACATATTAGTTTTATATAGAGCGAAACTCCACTTGGTTTCGCTTTTTTCTTTTTATAAATGCTTTAACTTCTTTTCTTAAATCACCATTTTAAACAATTTAAAAAACATATCTCGTAAGTTTATAATCCTTAATAGATTTACCTGTGATTCCAAATTCTACGATTTTGCTGACCTCGGCAAAATCGTGTGCTATTTCATGCCCACTGCTCTCACAAGCAATCATCGCCCTATCAATAACTTTTTGGAATTTTTCCACTGAGCATAATCAAGTACGATAGCAAGTTCTCTCGCACTCCAATATTCGCTTCCATCCTCTCCAACATACTTAATATCTTCAAATTTTTTATATTCTTTTGCTTTTAAAGTTAGCATAAATGACATCTTATTAGTTTTTTTATAATAACTAGCTTATATATAAACTACTTTTTATCTGTCTCTATATTTTTCAATAGAATTTCCTTGCAGATCTTTCCATTCTTTCCATCCATTATTAGACTTTCCAATAATCACCCAACCAGTGCTTGATGGATTCATACATATAATATCTTCTTGTAATATATTATCTTTTATTTTTGCATTTCTCCTAATAGAGGGTACATGTTTTTTATCGATATTATTGCAAAAACTTCCCTTTAACAGCACAAATACCCCATTTTTAACAATGGCCTTACCTTTTACTTTTCCAAAGCCTTTTATGTTGCGATTTAATACATATTCTCCATCTGGAATGAATCCTTCACTCATCTTAAGCTTTATTTCTTCTGTAGATTCTTTAAATACTTCCTTTTTACTTTTATCCTTAGGATAAATTTGCTTACCATCTAAAGAAGCTAATAAAGATTTAGCAATTTCTATATCTAATGCAAACAGCTCAGTACCAACGATTCTACTTTTACTAAAAATGTCATGGATAAGCTTTTCTTTATCGTCATATCCATCCACTTCTATAGCAAACTCTCTTTTTAGTCCCGTAATATTCGCATATCCATTGCTTTCTAAAAATCTCATTCTATTTTCAAATTGATCATTTCTAGTCTTACCAATTTTAATAAGACCAGGAACAACTGTAGTCATTAAATATATTATTCCCTTTGCCACAACTAACTCCTACTTTGTATTATATCTTTATATCTATCCGCTAAAAACCACTTTAATAAAAGATACAAACTTTAACTTAGCAACGTTAAATTACACCTTTTTAAACCTTAAAATGATCAGTAATATTAACGATTTCGGTTAATACTCAGATCTTTATTATTTATTGTTCGCTATTTAATTATCTTTTTCTTTTAAACTCTTAGCTATTTTAAGCCATTCATCTAAAAATAAATCTTCAGCTCGTTTATTTTCATCTATATCTAAAGATTCTAACCACGATTTAGTTTTCGTCTTATCACCCACCAAACCATTTAAGGAACTTATTAACTTTTTACGCTTATTTAAAAATGCCCTTTTTACTGGAAGCATATATTCAGCTTCTGTTAAATAGTCAGCAAAGATTGGCTTATCATAAAGGTCTAAAATCACTACTTGTGAATCAACCTCTGGTGGTGGTGTAAATAATTCTTTTCCTACCGCGTCACCTAAAGTAACTTTTGCATAACTTTGCGAAGCAATGGCAAACACACTAAGATTTCCTGGTTTTTCCGCCATCCTTAATGCCACTTCTTTTTGAACTAATAAAACTATTTTTTTAGGCTTATTATTCGCTACTAATAACTTTTCTACTATTTTAGACGTGATGTAATAAGGTACATTTGCCACCACCTTATAACCCACATCTAATTTATCTAAATCATATTTTAAAAAATCTATATTTATAACTTCTAAATTCTTACCAGGAAATTGTTTAGGCAGATTTTTTGCTAGATTTTCATCATATTCAACTGCTATTACCTTACCTGCTCTCTTTAAAAGACTAGAAGTTAAGGTTCCAAGCCCCGGGCCAATCTCTAAAACAACATCGTCTTTATTAAGATCTGCTTCATCTGCAATGTAATCTAAGATAAATCGATCTTTTAACCAATGCTGACCTAAACTCTTTTTATTCTTTAGCATTAATACCAACCTGTCGATTTAGAATGAGCTACAGCACCGGCCCAACCGCCATAGCGCCCCTTAACGTATCCATTAGCCCACCTTAATGAATCAACAGGATTAAATCCATTACCAGGAACCTTAGAACAAGGTAGGGCCTGAGCAAGACCACAAGCACCAGAAGATGCGTTATATGCATTAGGGTTCCAATGACTTTCTTTACCGATCAGAAACTCTGCATAGCCCCAATCACCAGGATCGATTCCTGACTGACTAAGCCATTCACTCTTAGAACCGCCACCAGTATAACGCATACTAGTACCAACAACTTCAATCTTTGGTGTCATTGGTGTAATTTCAATTGAGTTAATTACTTTTCTATCCGTAACCTCGCCTTTTTCGTTAATTACTGATTCATAAGTAACCTTTTTTCTGCCATTCTTACCTTCTTGTTTTACATTACGGTAATTCATATCGTGATTAGCATCACGAATAGTTTCTGTAGTAAAGTTAATATCTTCTTCAACAGTTTGAGTATTTACACCAATTCGCCAAATACGAATTAAATCACCATTTAGTTTATCCTTTGGCTGAAAATTAGCTCGATCTTCATCTTTTAATGTAATATTTTTCTCTTTTAATAGGTCTTCTAATGTCTCAGCTAAAGAATAAATAGTAGTTTCAGAGCCATATAAGGATATTTTTACTGGGCGAGCTCTTCTTACTACATAGCTAATACCAGTCTTTGCCATTTCAAGCGAGTTATCTTTTTTAGTATCCACTCGATCTTCTGGTCTTAATTTAATCCCCATTTGTTTGGCTATTTCTTTCCCATCTGAACTAGCGGTCATGATTCTTTTTCTACTAAAGCCATCTTGCATACTAGCTAAGTGTGCCCGATAAATATTTACCGAATAGGAAGTCGCAACAATCTCAGTGTTCTTAGCCGGTTCGACAATATCGGCTTCACTAAGAACAAAACCAGCATCTTTTAAAGCTTCTTCAATAGTCTTTTTATCTGTTAAGATCTGGGTGGTTTTACCTTTATCGTAAACAGACAAGATTTTATTAGATCCTGAAACATCTTTAGCCTTTGCTTTAGGCATCGTAACAAGATAAGCGAATAATAAAATAAGTAGTAAAGCTACTAGATATTTCAGGTTATTCTTTATAAACAACAAATATAATTTAGTTTGCATAAATCAAAAAGGTAGTAGTACCTATAAGCATTATAGTAAAAAACTCAGATTTTCTCTAGATAAGCATATTCTAAATTAAGTTTTCTAAGCCCATGATCTGAAAAGTAAATCTCACAAATCACACCATCGATAGACTTTACTACACCAACTCCAAAGCTTGGACTCCTAACCCGTGTACCAATTTCTAAATCAACTTCTCTATCGTAAATATCTTCAACTAATTCAGTTCTACCTAAACTTAGAACATTGCTATTCTTCTTAACTTCTTCAGCTCCACCTAAAACAGCGTCCGATACAAAGCGGCTAGGATCGGAATAAGTGATATTACCAAAACGTAGTCTAGATGAAGCATAAGTCATATAAAGCTCTTCTTCGGCTCGTGTCATACCAACATAACATAGTCTTCGTTCTTCCTCTAATCCATCTTCGCCTTCTTGTTCTGCCATAGCGCTAGGAAAAATCCCCTCTTCCATACCAACTAAAAATACTACCTTAAATTCTAGCCCCTTAGCCGCATGAACAGTAATTAAAGTCACACTTCCTTTTTCAGATTCAAGATCTGAACTAGAAGATAGAGAAATATAAGCCAAGAAGTCGTCTACCGAGACATAAGACTCGGCACTAGAAATTAAAGATCCGATATTTTCCATACGCTCTTCATAAGCTAAATCATTTTTAATCTCTAATTCATAATCTACTTTTTTAATTAAAGCTTCTAAAACCTCACTTGGTTTTGCTCCATTTTTAAGTTCAATGTTTAAATCTCTTAAGGCTTCACCAAGTTTAATCAGATTAGCTTTAGTCTTTGCCTGAAGACCGCTAATATTTTCTGCCAAAAGTAAAGCATCTATATAGTTTAAATTATTACTGTAGCGATAATCCTCTAATTTTGATTCACCAACCGCCCCAAGCCCTCGTTTTGGTGAATTTACAATTCTTGCAAAAGAAGCGCTATCGTCAGGTTGGTAGATTAACCTCAAATAAGCAATTAAATCCTTAATTTCTTTTCGGTCATAGAACTTTAAACCACCAACTATCTTATATTTAATACCTCTAGCAATAAAAGCATCTTCAAAATCACGGCTCTGAGCATTCGTTCTATAAAGTACTGCAAAGTGACTAAAATCTCGCCCATCTTCTAATACCTTATCCTGGATTAAACTAGCAACTTTAGCAGCCTCGTCCCGATCACTACGACAAGCAATAATCTTAATTGGCATACCATCTCCACAATCTGTCCATAGATGCTTAGTGGTTCGATTCTTATTCTTGTTTATAACACTAGCTGCACCCTTTAAGATGGATCCTGTCGACCGATAATTTTGCTCTAATTTTATAACCTTCGCCCCAGTAAAATCATGTTCAAAGTTCAAAATATTTCGAAAATCTGCACCACGCCAAGAATATATAGATTGCCAGTCATCCCCAACCACACAAATATTTCGTTTTTCATTTACTAGTAATTTAATCAGCCGATACTGTACATTATTTGTATCCTGATACTCATCGATCATGATATGACGAAACTTTTTCTGCCATTTTTCTCGGATAGTGGTGGAACGTTCAAACATCCTTAAAGCTTCGAGCAAAATGTCATCAAAATCTAAAGCTTTGGACATATTTTTAGAGATTTCATATTCCTTATAAATCCTAGCAACCTTCTTCTGAACATCACCATAAGCTAATTCCGCGTATTGCTTTACTGACATTGCTTCATTTTTCGCAGAAGATATCATACTGGCTACAGTTCTAGCTTTTAATCCAGAATCTAATTTAATTCCTAGCTTCTTCGCAACAGACTTAATTAGTCCTTGTTTATCTGATTCATCATAAATAACAAAATTAGAAGGGATGCCAATGCTTTCACCATCTTCACGCAAAAGCCTTACACAAATACCATGAAAGGTTCCCATATAAGGCATAAAAGAATAAGAATCTGGATTGCGGTTAAGTAGCTCCGCTAGTCGCATCCGCATCTCTTTAGCTGCCTTATTGGTAAAAGTTACTGCTAAAATTTCATCCGAAGTTATATCAGTCTCATGTAATAAATAAGCAATCCGATGTGTTAAAGTTTTTGTTTTTCCACTACCGGCGCCAGCCAAAATTAAAAGTGGCCCTTCTAGTGTTAATACTGCTTCTTTTTGTTGGTCATTAAGACCATAAGTCATATCCATCTTCTCTATTATGGCATATAAGCTGACATATAAATAAGCCTAAATTAGGCTTATTTATATTTAATGCATTTTCAATTACTTTTAACTAGATCTTTAAACTAAAACTTATAAAAAGCATATACCGCGCCAGCAGCTGCGATAATTAAGATTAAGATTATTGCAAAAACCTTCATCCAACCTTTGCTACTTTTCTTAGCATGACGAATACCATCCATGCCAATTGCTTCCTGGTCATAAAGACCAACCACCTGATCACTCTTTGGTCTAGTCTCTTTATATTGTCTTGGAATCGAATTACGCTCTATCTGATTCTTTCTTGTATCAATAGGTGATTTCTTAAGCTCTAATGCAGGTATGTCCTGGTATTCTTCCTGTCTATTAACAGGTCTTGCCCCTCTTGAAACTACCATAGGATCACCAATTGGTCGTTTTTCAACCTTAGTGTTTACAAATGGTGTAGTATTTAAATCTTCGTTTTCGTTTTCAAAATCATTAATGATTGCATCTAGATCCTCATCACCAGACTCAACAGCCTGCTGATGCGATTCGATAGTTACTGGTTCTGTTTTTCTTAATTCTTCAGATATTGGTTGAATAACCGTCATTGGCTTATGAACTAATTTTTCAGTCTTGTCTGAAGTATCATCTTTTGCTCTTAATTCATTAGCTCCCAATTGTACATTTGAAGTGTTCTTATAACCTGACATTGGTCTAGACTTTATAAGACTTGGTACAGAAGGTTTAGTTACGCTCATTACAGATTGTTTAGGCGCTGGCATTGGTGCTTGCGTTACAACTCTTCTCTGACCTTGACTACCTACATAAGTTCCTGGATTTTTAACACCCATATTAGATGGCATACCAACCGGTCTTGTCCTATTTACTTGTGATATGCCAGAACCATTACCAGCCATTGGTGGTCTAGATGGATTAGTCGTAGGAATACTAGCCGTAGGAACATTAACTGTCGAAACACTAGCTCTCATAGGCTTTGTTTTATTTACATCTGACCCTGAACGAACCATATCCATAAAGCGACCACGATTTACCACCGGTCTTTTTATAGCTTGCTGGTTTACACCAGTATTCGTATTCATATTGTTTCTATTAACAGCACTAATGTTATTAGTACCAACAACATTATTATTAGCAGTAGGAGCAGAACTAGACATATTAGCTACTGATGTAGTTACATTAGGAGCAACTGGTGCTTTTTGTGTTACAGAATTAACAGGATTTACATTCATTTTAGGCATAGAATTAGTAACAGAGTTAGAACTAGTCATACTAGATTGAGAACTAGGAACATTATTAACCCTTGATTGTTCTACTGGCTTTTGGTAATTGTAATTCATATTAGGCTGAGCCTTAGGTTGAAACTGAGGCTGAGATTGCATAACTCTAGCTTGAGCCTGGTTCTGCATTTGAGACTGGACTGGTGGCTGAGATGAGACTACGGCTTGTGGCCTTTGACTAACTTGAGGTCTAGACACTGGACGGTAATTAGAAACTGGAGGACGAGTAATCTTAGTTGGATCTTGGTAATTAACTGGTCTAGATTGCTTCATTGCCGAATCAACAGCTCGATCTAATTCATCATAATTAAAGTCGCTCATCTATCCTCCTTTTTGTTTCTTCTAGTTGCATAAAATGGGCTTTCTCAACTATTCCACTAAATTGGTAAGCATCTAAACTAGCTCCACCAATCAAGAGGCCATCTACATTATCTACATTCAAATAAACGTCTGCGTTAGAAAGGTTTACGCTACCACCGTACAAAATTCGTACATCACTTGCGGCTTCCTGACCAAATAAAGTACGGATTAAAGATCTAATAATTCTTACAGAACGTTTTACATCTTCCGCTGAAGCATGTTCACCAGTACCAATTGCCCAAACTGGCTCATAAGCAATAACAATATTTTTTAAATCTTCTTTTGTAACATCTACCAAACTTGAGTACACCTGATCATGAAGCACTGCTTTAGTCTCATTATCCATTCGTTCTTGTAATGTTTCACCAACACAAATAATTGGCTTGATATGGTTACGAATAGCAGCTTCAACCTTTTTTCTAACTTCTTTATCACTTTCCATAAAGATGTTACGGCGTTCAAAATGACCAACTATTCCGTAATTTACCATACCTCTTAGCATATTAGCCGATACTTCACCTGTATAGGAACCACTATCTTTATGATAAAAATTCTGTGCGGCTAATTTTATCTGCCGGTAACTAACTTGTAACGAAAGTGTCTGCACGGCAAGCATTGTTGGAGCAACCACAACTTCAACGTCACGGTAAACTTTAATTAGCTCAGATAGCTTATGAGCATACATACTAGAATCAGGCACATTAAAGTGCATTTTCCAGTTTCCTACAATTAACTTTTTTCTTGCCATATTCCTTATGTTTAGTTTACCATTTTTACTTTAGTTTATGCGTCTAGTAAAGCCTCAATTCCTGGTAACTTTTTTCCGGACATTAATTCAAGACTTGCACCACCACCGGTTGAAATATGTGTAAAGTTCTTGCCAGATGGCTCCCAATGCAAAATAAAATCTGTGGTATCCCCACCACCTAGAATTGAATCTATCTGCTTATTTTTAGCTAATTCTAAAGCAATCCTTGCCGATCCATAAGAGAATTTTTCAAGCTCTGCTTTACCTACCGTACCATTCCAAATAACAGTACCAGCATTTTTAATAACATCACAGTAAATATCGATAGTCCGATCACCAATATCTAAAGCAATATCTCCTTGCTTTAAATCATTTACACCAACACTATTGCGCGATGCATTCTTACTTTCAGTTTTTGCAACAGCTAAGTCTGCTGGCAAATAAATAAAATCATGGCCTTTATTTTTTTCTTTTACTTTCTTATAAATGCCCTTAATAATGTCAGAGGCACCCTCTTCGACATGTGTAGCTTGCATATTGCAGCCTAAATTAGCTAAGAAAGTATTAGCCATGTTGCCACCAATTAAAATCCGATCCGCCTTGTCTATTAATCGGTCAATAATTTCAATCTTATCTTTTACCTTAACACCACCTAAAACAGCAACAAGTGGTCGCTTTGGCCTTTGCATAGCTTTGGTTAAGGTAAGATATTCTCGTTCTAGTAAAAATCCTGCTACAGAAGGTAAGAAATGGGTAATAGCATCTGTCGAAGCGTGTTTTCTATGCACCACACCAAATCCATCTTCAACAAAATATCTTGCATTCGTACAAGCTACTAAGTCTCTTGCAAATTCTAAAGAGTTTTCTTCTTCACGCGGATCAAAACGCAAGTTTTCTAATAAAATAACTGAGTTTTTAGGCAAACGAAAAATCTGAGCCGCCACAACCGGGCCAGAAGATCCGGAGATAAAAGTTACCTTCCGTCTTAATAGTTCTGCTAATCTAGCAGCTACTGGACGAAGTGATAACTTCTTATCTACGCCTTTTGGTCGGCCTAAATGAGAGATAAGGATGACTTTAGAGCCACGAGAAGATAAGTATTTTATTGTATCAAGGCTTGCCCTGATCCGATAATCATCAGCAATCTTTCCCTTCTCGTCTAAAGGAACGTTATAATCCACTCGAACAAGTACTATCTTGTGATCAAGCGGTACATCCCTAACTGTTTTTTTATAAAAAGTCATCCCACCCTCTATTTTTTACTTATTTTTATTCTACCACACGGATACGAATGGTGTCGGTACCACCAGAAAGTCCAACTTGACGTCCAGATACTAATACGACACGAGCTGGAGCTTCGCCTAGCATACCCTTATCTTTTTGTTCTTTAGCAAGTAGTAAACCAAGTTTGTCTCCTTCTGGGCGTACAAAAGACCTTACGGCATAACGTAAAGCTAATTGGCCTGCAACTCTTTTATCTGGAGTAATTGCGTAAATTTCAACAGTTGGTCGACAAGATGCTACAGCCATAGCTGTTGCACCAGTTTTTGTCTCAGCAACAATTGCTTTTGCCTTTAATGTCGATGCTAAATTAACAGCTGCGTGTGAGATCGAGTCTTCAATATCTGATTTTTCTGGAATATGGACGTTCACCTGATCAACATTAATGTTGTCTTGTGTATAAAGAATTACATCGCGCATTGCTTTAATAGTTTCAATTGGATATTTTCCACCAGCTGTTTCATCGCTAAGCATTACAGTATCAGCACCTAGAATTACTGCTGTAGCAACATCGCTTACTTCTGCCCTAGTTGGTTCAGGACTGTCTACCATTGAAGCCATCATCTGAGTAGCAACGATTGAGATACGTCCATATTTACGACAAAGCTCAATAATACGTCTTTGTACGATTGGCACTACAGAAGCCCCAGCTTCAACAGCAAGATCACCACGTGCAACCATTACACCATCACTAGCTTTTACAATAGCCTCTAGGTTTTCTTCTAAAATAGCTGATTTTGTTTCAACTTTTGCAATTACCATTGCTCGTGAGCCAAGATCTCGCAAACGATTCTTAACTGCAATAACATCATCTGCAGTTTGCACAAAGCTCATTGCTACGTAATCGTAATCTTCATTAGCACCAACAGTAATATTATCGATATCCTTAGGTGTTAAGACATCGCCGCCAAAATTAGTGTCAGGTAAATTAATACCTTTCTTTTGCATAAGAATACCGTCATTCTTTACTAGTAATTTAATAGCTGTAGAGCTTACAACTTCAATTACCTCAGTATGAACTTTACCGTCGAAGATAAAAACAGGATCACCAACTTTAGCTTTTTCAGCTAAGTTGTACTGTACTGGAAAAACATTACCTTCTTTAGTAGGAGCTGAATAATCTAAAACAATTTCTTCGCCAGTTTTAACTTCAACTACACCATCAAAAGCACCAAGACGAATTTTTGGACCCTGTAAGTCTTGCAAGACAGCCACATTACGACCGTATTTCTCGGCAGCTTCACGAATCCAACCAATTTGTTCGTGTCTTTCTTCATCTGTTCCGTGACTACAGTTTAATCTAAAACCATTAACGCCCGCTTCAACCATCTGGTCAATTTTTTCTGGATTCATGACTGCTGGGCCAACAGTAGCAAGAATCTTTGTTCGTTTAAAAGTGTTATTCATATCAATTATATAGTCTACTCTACTTAACTATTTTTACTAAGATTTAATTATTAATTAAAAACGAGAGATTGAAGAATTAATGCAATTAAATATCAATCTCACCCCAAATGTGTATAATAACTCTATTGGCCTTTAAATAGGCCATGCACTTTTTAAACTCTTTTATTTTTACATAATGTTTTGACCTTAGTTATTTGAATATTCTAATAAGTATTTAAATAACTAGGGTTAACTCTAGTGTAAAGATAAAGGAGGGTACGTATGGAATTAACTGCTATAGTGTGCATAGCTATTATAAAGACAATAACAATACTAATGATAGTTATGGCCTTCGCCATATCCATCATAGAGATGAGAACACTACCAAAAAAGAAATACTTAGCCGAAATAACAGCAATACTATATATGTTACTTTTAGCACTTATTAGTATGTCTACAGAAGTTAGAGATATCTTGGCATGCGTAATGTCTCTAACATTACATGCAGTCCTTATATATGCACTGGGCATAAAAAGTAGAACCACAAACAACAATGCAAAAGATGTAGATGATGCTACAGAAATAATTGAAAGTTATTCTGTAATAATGCTAATTGCAGATAGTAGCATTGCTGTACTGCTAGGAATGCTTACAGCATTTCAAAGTATAGTCAAATAAAAATCCATAAAAATAAACTGATCCCTAGAAATAGGGATCATTTTTTTTACACAGAAAATGTTGCAGTTGAGGGGTGAGGATGGAGTTATTTTTGACGCCCCTAACAGATTAGTTTATAATATGCGTAGCCGCTATTTATTAGCGGTTGTATTTTAACAAAATCCCTTCTCGCTATCAGCCAAATGTTTACTTAGTTAAGTAATCATCTGGCTGATCTATGCGAGAGCTAGATTAGCAAAATAATAATTTAGCTTTAAAGGGGATATTAATGGTCAAAGAAGCCACCATCACGTCACTAAGTAAAAAATTGCGAAAGGATGCAAAGCTAAATAAAAAAATAAACCGAACCATCAGAGCGTTTGCTAATAATAAAAAACTTAGCAGAAAATGCCTTAATGAATTAAAAGAGGTTTATTTCGAAGCTTTAGAGCGAGAAGAAAGTTGTTCGTCTATTCCCGACTATGATGAATATCAAGCGTTAGACGAGTTATTCTCAGCATGTTTAGTACGATTCTCTAAAAGTAGAGAAATAAATCGAATCCTAATAGATGAAGCGAGAGAAGCTTACTTTGGGAGATTTTACTTTTTCAAAAAAGCAAAATTCCCTAACATCCAAAGAGCAATTGAGGTTACTCTTAGGGCTTATTCTCCTAGTGAAAAAATCGTTAAGGAAGTACTTGATGCTTGGAAAGAGATAATGAGTTTCAAATATTCAAATGGCAAACTGCCAGAATACGAAGCCCTCATTATGTCGTTGCATTTAGCTAGAGAAGGATTGCAGACAAAAGGTCTAAACAACAAAATTTCAAATCTAAAAGCTCGAGAAATCTATAACAAAGAAAGGAACAGATAGAATGGAAAGTATTAAAGAGCTGAATTTGGTAGAGTTTTACAGACTCTCCATGACCTTAAATCAATTAATTGATTTAAAAGTCAAAAATAAATTCAAAGCTAAAAGCATCAAAGAGGAAATTAATAACCTTCTAAACGATGAAAAAATTCAAGGCACCACAAATGCTATTGAAACTTATATTCGCCTGGTGAGTCAAAACAAAAAAGAAGCTCAAAGGCTCAAGAAACAAGTTTGGCGGAGAATCAGTGGTGAAAAAATTGCCAAGCCTTTCTATAAAGGGCTATCCGCCGTTCTAGACAAACTAGATCTAAGCGAACATGATAAGAAAGCAGTTCTTATCATGACAGGCAAAGCAAAAAAGAAATATGGCGATACAGCGGCGTTTTATTACGCAGTGGCAAACGCCATGAAAATAGTCCAAAAAAAGAATCCTGACAAGTGTGCAGCTGAAAAGGAATATATTGCAAAGTATTTTACTTGCAATACCCTAATCTATATATCTTTAGAGGAATGTGTTAAAGATAAAAACACAACCTTAAAAGATTTAGTTGATGCTTTCAACTATTATCACTATAGAAGGCGGCAGTTTTAGCTTCAGACAAACTTAACACATAAACAAAAAGACCATTAATATCTAAATCAATATTTAATTCTAAAAATAATTAAAATAATAAAAATTAGTTTTAAAAAGTTAAAATACAAGCTGGGGAAACCCAGCTTGTTTTCTCGTTTTACCTATTTAGCCTTACCTATTTAAATGGCCCTTCAAGAATCGATATTGAAAAATCTAGATTCAAAAACATATATTCATTTATAATAAAGATATACACACGCCTCCTTTCTTTAGTGTGTATTAGCTGATTGAGGTTATCGAAAGATATCCAAGAAATCAGCTTTTTTGATTATCCCCTAAAAACCCGCTATAATGACCTAATCGCACTTTAAAATTACTATTTAGCATTACTTTAGTTGGTTACATTAAGTAAAAAATAAGAAGAAAATAAAAGAAGTTTTTATTTAATGTAGCCTGCTAGGGAGCTACATCCAAGGCACACAAAGAAAGGGAAAGGAAAGGAGTAAAGGATATGAACAACCTTCTGATTGTCTTTGCCTTTGCCGTTTCCATCTTTGCGATCGCGACGGAGATTATCCCGATCAAGTCGGTCTACCGGCCGACGATTGCGTTTGGCTACTGGCTGAGCGTTTTCCTGATCGAGTTGCCCGGAAAGCTTAGGCTGATTCAGCTGACTCTTTTCGGAGGCTACTTCGCCCTGATCGCAGTTTTGAGCTTGGTTACCAGGCTCAAGAAGACGGCTCCGATCGACGCGTACAATGACAAGAACCTGCGCAGAATCTCTGCCACTTTCTACATTGTTTTCGCTCTGATCCTTTTGTTCGTCTTTCATAAGCTTGGAGTCTCGGTTACTCCGTAACATCCAAGCTTTGAATTTGTTGCCTAGATGTTTACATCTTCCCTAGCAGGCACAAATTCAAAAAAATAAATATTAGATAAACTGAAGATATGAATAAGCTAAAGATAAATAAAATGAACTTATAAATCCAAAAGAATTTATCTAAAGTATTTATTTATCAGCCAAAGAGAAATCTTTGGCTTTTTTTTCTTTAAACCCCTTTAGCTTGCATTTTTTTAAAAATGTTGTTAGAGTGTAAACGTTAAAGGTGAAAGCCTATCGCAAAAAGGTTTTATTTTAAAAAACAAAATAAAGTTTTCTTGCGGTAGACCTCTACCGCGCCCATTTATAGGGGTGAAGTGTAAAGACTGAGGATCTTTACGTAGGATGTATACCTCTAGCAAAATTTGCCCACCCTGTTTTGCTAAAAAACTTCACTTCTATACGACAGACTGGTAAAAAGCCAATAAAAAAACTTTTTCAAGCATCCAGAAAAAGTGGCATCCTTTCGTGCCAGTGATTGTCGAAAAGGGGAGTATGACCACTCCCCTTTTATTTTTGTATCTATTTTGTGACTAATATTGTCTAATTGTCTAATCTTATCTAGCTTGATTCTTTCGAGCTTTTATTTTTGCTCTTTGTTTTTCTTTTCTTTATTTCTTCTTTTTAAACTTAAAGATATAAGCTCCGTAACCTAGAGCAAGCAGAATACCAATGTAAAGTAATAAGATATACCAAGCTGGCATTATAAAGATAATTTTGTCGTCGGTTTTCTTTGAAACAATCTCACCATCTTTTAGATTAGCTAGTCCAGCTAAACGACTAGGCGTTTTATCGTACTTGATTTCACTACTTACTCTATAAAATCCACCCCAAATATATGGTTTAGATGTGTTAGTTAGATTTGAATTTTCAAAGCTAGCTAAATAACTACTTTTAGCAATTACTGGATAAGTACCACCATATTCTTCGACTTTTAGACCAAATAAATTCTTTACATAGACTTTAATATCCGTATCCGCAGAAACATTACCTTCGGACTTTAGAGTAACGTCATATCTTTCATTTGGTGCGAAGAAGCTGCCACCCTTAGTAACATTTAGTGATTCAATGCTAACCTCTCGTTTTAAATCACCAGGAATCGTATTTACTAAACGAATTGCCTGTCTGGTCTTAATTTGTACTCCGCCTTCACCGCTAGGTTTACTATCACTGGCTTCGTAGACAATACAGCCATTATGTTCTCCAACATCAGTCTTTTGCGGAATGGTTACATCAAAATCGACTTTAGTTTCCCCAGAAGCCGGGATAGTTACTTGTTCTTTAGAGAGCTTGATCCAAGCTCCCACTTGCTCTTTTTTATCTGCCCTCTGCTTACAAGTAAACGCCCCTGTATTAGTGAGCAATCCATCCGTTGCATAAAGATCTATCTTTATCTCTTTGTCCGTCTGATTCGTTAAAATCACTGCGTCTTTTTTACTTTGCCCAAAATTCAAGTCGTAAATAAAAATCGATTTAGATCTTGGATTATCTGGATTTTCATTAGCTGGTCTTGCTCCATAAGAAGCTCCAACATTACTTTCAGCTAATACTTTTACTGGATTTAACACTAAAAGACCACCCATTAAAACACCAAAAGATAAAATAGTGGCCAGTCTTACTGATTTCTTCACTTATTCATTACTCCCTTTTCTAAAATTATCTTTATTATACCGAGCTTATGCTTAATAATAAACATAAACTGAATCAAACAAGACAAAAATAAGATAAAGAACAAAATAAAAAAGAACACAAGCAAAACAAAGAACAAAAATAATAAATAAAATGAAAAAGTTGTAAAATAGAATTATTTCAACATTTACATTCAATATACTAATATTGACACTTTTACTAATTTATGCTAATAATATAAGTAGCTATTGGGTATAAATATCTAAAGCGAACTTTAATAGCGTAGATAATAGATAAGATTTCTATTAACTATCGCTTTACGTAGCGTTCTGGATATAACCTAAAACAAAAAAGAAAGAAAAAGAATATCCAAAAGGATATTCTTTTTTATATTCTTTCTCTATTTTTTGTATCACGCACACTACACATACATGCACATGTATATGCTATATGCACTTATATCTAGAATGCTGCGTAAAAGCAGCCAATTAACGACAAAGTAAAACTTTAAAAATAAAACTTTTAGTTAATACTTCTAGTTAATTGAATCGATCTATCTCAAAGAACAAACAACAAAATGGTTTTCGCATCATGACCAAGCCATCCAATCAGGCAGAATTTTATTAATTTCCGATCGCCTTAGTCTTCGCAAATAAGCAGATGAAAAAATGAAAGTAAAAATATAAGAATAAAACAACAAAAAAACAAAGACACATCAATTCATCTTTTTATTTGCGAAGACTAAAAAGGTTTTCGCAATTTTATTAAAGTTAAGCCACCGAAAGGAGGCAAAAATGCGGAGACCAACTCTACTGGTTGTAGGGGCAGTTACAACTGCTCTAATAGCAACCAGTGTGGTTGGGTCGCTCCACAATAAAAAAGCGACCGAAGGGAACGGGGCTAATACCCCCGTTCCCCAAGGACAAGTGGCTTCGGCCACTTGTCCAAGTGACCGCTTAACGGTCACTGAAAAAGCCTCTTCCACGGGGTCATACGTGGAAGGTGGCGTCGTCGTCAAGGACGGCGACGCAAAAAAGGCATTGGTCGAGTTCATCGACCAACGCGCGGCCGGTTACCCGTCATGGGTAGCTATGGCCACAAAAACGTTAGTGGATCCGTCCACTGACGTTTCAAAAAAACAAAAAGATTTTACCGCCGAATGTGGCGGTAAAAAGTACCTCTCTCCTGAGGGCCAAGAAGCCCTCAGGACCCTTGGCACCGTCGTCAAGGGGGCTGAGGTGAGCACGCTCACCACAGCCGAGGGCACTTGGACCAGTGGTCTAAGTGCCGACGGCCAGGTCGTCGGCGCTAAAAACGTCGACGACGGAAAGGAGGCGATGAAAATCGCCTCCGCTAACGGCCGCACAGGCGAGATGACCCTCGCCTGTGCCAACTGGCACACAACGGAGGGTGCTGTTCCAACCGGCACCCTCCCGCGTGTGCCGGAGACACCGACAACACCGCCGGTGACTCCACAAACCCCGCCCAACCACGGGGGCGACGTAAAAGTCGCCACCCCGTGGAACAGTGGGGCGACCCATTCGGTCGATAACGGCCGAATGGGTCATCAGGCCACACCTGCGGCTAAAACGCCGCAGGTTGTGGCCGGTGGCAGTGGAGCGCAAGCTCCGCTACCAGCCGCCGCAGCCGGTGGCACCGTTCACGGTGCTACCGGCGGGGCAAACTACGGTGGGGCCTCACAGCCCCGACCGTCGAATGCCCCGACGGAAAAACCAGCCGGGGAGGTAAAACCCCCAGCTGGGATGGAAGGGATGTAAAATCCCTTCCAAAAAAAAGAGATAGGTCGATTAGACCTACCGTCATGTGTAGACTTCCAAAATAGGAAAAACATGGCGGTAGACTCTAAAGGGGACGCTCGGCGTCCCCTTATCTCTTTTAAATACTTATATTTTATTTTTTGTTATTTTCATTGATTTTCGTTAATTTTTGATATTTTTTTATTCTTATCATTTTAATTTTTGTTGATTGATTATTTATTGATTACTAATTATTAGTTATTAACTATTTTTCCTTTTATCTTATTTAATTTATTTTCATATCTAATTTACTTTTTGTTTTTACTTTTATCTTTAAATTAAATATGAATACAAATTAACTAAATAATTAAATATTTTGGTTATAATTTTGATTACGTTTAAATATATTTTGTAATCAGGCAAATATCTGTTACGCTTATTGACTTTTTATGGCTTTTATGGTAATAATATAGATATTCAGGTATGTTGTGTGGATTAACCTCTCCTGATGAGTTTTGTTAAATATTATCTTTAGCAAATTTAACATTTTTCATGACGAGATGCGTTATTATATAAGTGGTATAAATTATTTGCTTTTTTAGCCGAAAACCAAAAAACATTAAACTAAAATAATAACACCATAGAACTTGCATTCTTGCAGGAAGGAGTATTGCGTATGAATAGAATATTTAACGCATTCAAAAAAGTTCCTAAAGCTGTTTATGGTATTTTTGCTGTAGTTGCTATGGCAATTATCGTACCAACAGTTTTAAATGCATATGGCCCTAACCGTACTCTATTTACTAGAGAAAACGCTGCTCCATATGTTACCTTTAACTCCATTACAAATAGTGATCCATACGGCTATGAACCACGATTTGTTCAAGTTAAAGACGTCACTGAAGGTACAGCATTTAATGCTGATTCAGTAAAAATTAAAAGTGGACACACTTACGAAGTGTTCCTTTACTACCACAACAACGCTAAATCTAGCCTTCACTTAACAGCTGAAAACGCATATGCACGTATTAATATGCCAGCTGAAATTCATAAAGGTGAAAAAGCAAACGTTATTGGATACGTTGGAGCATCTAACGCTAATCCAAAAGAAGTTTGGGATGAAGTTGAAATCGTTGGTGAAGATGATTTAACCATTAGAGCTCTTGGTGACAGTGGTAAAATCGTTGGTGCACCAAACAACCCAATTAACGGTAAAGCACTAGATGTAAACAAGCTTCTATCTAAAGAAGGACATCTTCTTGGATATAACGCCCTAGATGGTAAAGTACCTGGTTGTGCTGAATACTCAGGTCACTTGTTAATGCGCTTTACAGCTGTTCGAGCAGACTTTGACATTAAAAAGAAAGTTTCTGAAACTGGTAAGAATAATTGGCAGAAATCTATCAAAGCTAAAAACGGCGACATCGTTGATTTCGCTCTATCTTACAAAAACACTGGTTCAGTAAACCAAAACAACGTTAGCTTCCACGATATCCTACCAAAAGGACTTTCATTAGTTCCTGGCACCGTAGAATGGTACAGTGCACATACTAATGCACAATGGAAAAAACCAAATGATGAAAATCACCTATTAAGCGTACCTGGCATGAACTTAGGTAATTACGCACCAAAAGGTAATGCTTACGTTAAATTTAAAGCAAAAGTTAACTTAGATTCATGTGGTACACATGCTCTAAAGAACGTACTTAAGATCTACACTGAAAACGGTACTCGTGAAGATAACGCAACTGTCTACGTAGAGAATCCTGCTTGTACACAATCTTGTGATACTTTAAAGATTACAGCTATTAATGCAACAACCTTTAACTTCAACACAATTTATAAAGCAGAAGGTGCAACTCTAAATTATGTTACTTACATTGTTCGTAATTCAAACGGCAAGGAAGTAGCTAAAATTAAGAGTGAAAACGGTAAGACAGAAGTTAACAATTTCGTCATGACTAACAGTGGTACTTACACTGTTGAAGCAATAGTTACAGTTACTAGAGATGGTAAGACTATCGACCTAACTGGTGATTGTAAAGGATCGTTTACAATTTCAACTCCTACAGATAATTGTAAAATTCCTGGAAAAGAACATCTTCCAGCAGATTCAGAAGAATGTCGTCCAAACGGAATCGTTCTTCCTAAGACTGGCATTGGTGGATTAATGTCCCTAATTGCAGTTGGTGTTGCAACAGCAGTAGTTGCTTACATTGCAACCAACAAAAAGGTATTTAAAACCTTAAGAAAGAAATAAAAGCTTAGACCGCTCTTAACTAGAACTGCGATCTAAGCAGTTGATTAAAAGACAGTCCCTTACGGGCTGTCTTTTAATTTTGTCTTTATTTATTTTCTTTGTTCTTATTCCTATTTTTATTTTTTTGTTATTTACTTCTTTTTCTTTTTTCACTTTATTTCATCTTGTTTTCAGTTAATACATTTTTCTTACATCTATTTCCAAGCTTTGATTTATAAAATAAGGATATGAAGAAAAAGCGAAATAAAAAGTATCAAGGACGTAAAGTAACAAAGCCAACCACTATTAAAATAACTGCCAAAAACCGCTCTTTCATATCTTTATGGTGGGAGGAAAAGAAAGTAGCATTAAAGCCAATGCTATCTTTGCTACTGATTATCTTAATCTTAGCTATTTTAATATTTGAAATAGTAAAGATTGCTATAAACTAGATTTTTCTTATTTTTGATTTGGTTCAAAAGGAATTAAATTCTGTTTTTTAAATTTAAAGCCAAATGTAGAACCCTTGCCCTCTTCTGAAGTAAACATTATTTCTCCATTAGAAGAATCAATAACCTTTTTAGCTAAGAATATACCAACACCAGTGCCATCTGGTCGTTGTTTTCTTGCATTATCTGCCCGATAGAACTTTTCAAAGAGATGTTCTTTAGCTTCTTTTGGTATACCAATACCATTATCTTTAACATAGAATAGGATATCTCCCGTTATCTTATCTAATTCCAAAAAGACTTTAATCTTTGAATCAGGCTTAGAATAATAAATTGCATTATCTATGAAGTTTATAACTACTTGTCTAATCTTAGTGTCATCTAACATGTAAATCGGGAAAGTCTTAATATCTGGTAAATTAACTTCCAATTTCATGCCATGAGCTTTTACTTGTACCTGCAAACTATCTATCTCTTCTTTTACAAGTTTTGCTAGGTTTACTGGAGATACATCTATAACAAATTTACCAGTTTGTAATCTTGATACGTTTAAGAAATCATTAATAATGTGCACCATTCTGTCCGACGATATATAAGCATCCTGTAATAGTTCTCTTTGTTGCTTATTAATCTTTCCAACATCTCCTTCTAGAACCATCGAGACTAGGCCCTTCATGGAGGTTAATGGTGTTCTTAATTGGTGAGATGCCATGGAAATAAACTCATCTTTTGCTCGATCTAAATCATGAAGTTGTTCATTAGTACGTCTTAATTCTCTTGTAGCATTATTAATACGTTGTTCTAATGTCCCATTAATATTTTTAATTTGTTGCAAAGCCAAGACGTTCTGAATAGCTAAAGATAATTCATTTAAGATGATATTTACTAAATGCATGTCCCTCTCGGAATAGGAATGGTCGTTATATAACCTTCCTAAGAACAACATACCAATAATCTTATTCTCCTGGTAAATTGGTACCACAACTTTTATATCGTGTGATACTAAGAGCTTCCAAATAGCGCTCCTAGTTGGAGTATCTTTTAATAGAAGCTTTACCTTGTGAACTGGTCGTGATTCAATATATCTTTTTATTTCTTCATATTCATCGCTATGAAGAGTCTCATGGCCTTTTGTACCACCTGAAATACATTCACACTTCTTCTCACTTCCCTTATCTTCTATAATGAAAAATATTTGCTCTGCTTTAAAGGTATCTGCCAAAATCTCACTAGTCTTATTAAGCAGTCTCTTAATGCCTTTTTCGGATACCAAAGATGCCATAATGTGATCGTAAGTTCTACGCATGTTATAGGCACTAGAATAAAAGATCTTATTAGTAAGCTTCTTAATAATCTTATTTAAAGGATTAACACTAATCGCCATAGCGAGAGCGATTATTAAACTATTTAAGATAAAGTTAAAGTCTTCTGGTTTTGTTAGATCACTTCTTAAAAAACCAACATAAATAACTAAAATATAAAGAGCAATTAAACAACAAATGGATAAGAAATAATTAAAAGATTTATATAAGATTGCCTTAAAGTCTTCGTAATCGAAATAAAACACCGTCCGATAAAGCGTTGCTACCCAAATAGGTAAAGCTATCCAACAAAATCTTACAGCCTCTAAATCACGCGTTAGGCTTGGCAAAACCGAGTAAGCCAGCAACGCCCCAATAGCACCTAAAAATAACCCGATATCTAGCCATTCAAGCTGTTTTGCTACGTAGTCGATAGATCGTTTACGATTAGCATAAATCAAGTAAATTCCTGAAAATGTTAAAACAGAAAACAAAATAGCTATAAAATAGTGTACCCAAGAATAAGTAAAAGCCCACCACACATCTTCTAAACGGAAAAATTGCAAAACACTAGAAAATACTAAAACAACAAAAGTCGTCGTTAAAGACAGAGTAGAAACTAAATTAATTAATTGTGTTCTTTTTGTATCTTCAGGTAAAACTACATTAGCTAAGTTTAAAATGCTAACCGCGACTAAAATAAAAAAGAAGAAACTAAGCTTAGATAAAAAGATAGTTGGAGTTTCACCTATTCTGCCATCTATAAGGTTGGTTGTAACACTCCATAACATTGCTGAAGTAATTAAAAAGAATGACGCTTTATTTAATTTAGCTCGAAAATCTCTAGCTAAAATATTAAAACCAATAATAAAGCAAAAAGAAACGCTTACCCCAAACAGAATAAGTAAAATCTCACCCATATCTTTAGTATTGCAAAAAAACATAAGAAGTAAAAGAAAAAGCAAAAAGAAAAACTATATTTTTCTGTAATTAGTAAATTGAGAATCATCCCCTTACCTGTTATGATTAAAGTAATTATGACAAAAATAGCAGTAGTAGAAGACGATAGAATCATTGGACAAATGTATAGGATTAAGTTCGAATCAGAAAATTTTGATGTCAAACTAGCTTCCAATGGTAAAAATGGAGTTGCTTTAGTAAAAGCCTTTAAACCAGATATTTTACTTCTCGATCTTGCAATGCCAATTATGGACGGCGCAGAAGCCCTAAGAGAAATCCGAAAAGATGAAAAATTTAAAGATCTACCAGTAATTATCCTAACCAATACTGGCAAAGAAGAAGCTCCTAAAGACATAGATGAATTAAATCCTAAAGCTTATATAGTAAAAGCTGAACTTACTCCTCGTCAGGTTCTAGCTAAAGTTAAAGAAACTTTAGGCCTAGCCTAAAAACCAAAAAACATCAAAATAAGTAACAAGCTAGAACAATGTAAGCAAACAAAAAAAGACCTTCTAAAGGTCTTTTTGTCCTTCTTTATCTGCTATTTTTCTAGCAAATGCTATAACATTTTCAGCTAAAGCACTAAGCAGTAGTGGTGCAATTGAACCCTTTTTACTGTTTATTATGATATTAGAACTACCATAAACTTCTTCCGCTACAGCATCTTTATTAATTGGTGATGCAGTAAATTTAGCTAGATCAATTACTATTACTTTGTCTTTTGTTTTTATTCTCTTTTTTCTTTTTCTATCTTTATCATTAAAAGTATTGATGTCTTTTAACAAACCTTTCGTTATTAAATTTTCTTTAGAAATAGTATTAATAACGACATCCATCCCTTTTAAAAGATCTAGGTTATTTTCGTTTATTTCTTCAAAAGCTAGATTTGATTCCTTTAAAACCTTCTTTATCGCTCTTGCAACTAAAAAATCATCACCAATGACACCAATCTTTTTGTCCTTTAAAGATAGATTATTACCACTAAGTAGCCACATAAAGGCTAGAGCAACTGGTGATATATAAGGAGAACTATCCAAGACACCATCCACATCCTTCTCTTCCATTAGTAAGTCTTCTAGCTCTTCTTGCCTGATGCTCAGTATCGGGAATTGAACTAATATTCCGTGGACATTATAATCATCACTTAATAGCTTTAGTTCAGAAAATAGCTCCGCTTTATCTGATACTTCTTTAATATCGCAATCTATTAGAATATCTTTTAGATATTCTTGTTTCTTTAACACATAACTATTTATCTTATCTGTTAAAATCACTAATTTTGGAAATACTTTAAAAGATTGTCTTAAAGCTCTTACTTGTTTTGCTTGTCTTTCTTTAACAAACAAAGATAATTCAGATCCACTTAGTATATTCATATCTATAAGTATAGATTATATTTATTAACCTAATAAATACGCAAAAATAAAAAGAACCAAAACGAACCTATAAAAAACAGTCTTATTATTTGTATTTCTATTAACAAAAATAAGATATAATCTACTTGTTTTAATCAGTTATTTTAATTAAACTACTGTATACTACTACTAGGAGGTATAAACAAATGAATTTACTAGCACAATTAGCTTATACAACAACGAGATATCACTATTACGATGAGCCTTACTATGGTAATTACAATTACCAATCTAGCGCACAAGTTAGTGAAGGCCTAGCATTAGGACTTCTAGCTATCATATTCTTCTGCATGCTAATCTCCGTTGCAGTTTATGTTGCATCTGCACTTGGTTACATGAAGATGTTGCAAAAAGCAAAAGATCCACAACCTTGGGCAGCTTGGGTTCCTGTATATAACACATGGAAGCTATATGAAATGGGTGGATATCCAGGATGGTGGGCAATCCTAGCTTTTATACCACTTGTAAACTTTGCATCTTTGGTTTTCCTATACCTAGCAATGTATGAAATTGGACAAAAGTTTGGCAAAGACAAAGCTTTCATCTTGTTAGGAATCTTCCTACCACCAGTTTGGTTCTTAGTACTTGGTTTTGATAAGTCAAAATGGCAAGGTGAAAAAACAAAGGCTAAAAAAGCCGAAGAAGTAGAAGAAGTTGTTGAAGTAGTTGAAGAAGAAAAATAATAAAAAACCTTCAACTAAAATAGCTAAATCTGTATGGGGAGACACAGTCTCTCCATATTTTTATTTATAGTGAATCGTAATCAACAAAATCCTATCCACCAAAATTAGCATTTTTAGTATTTTTGGTGGATAATAATATTATGATAATACGTCAGGAATATCTTAATCAGCTAAGATTACTCAAAGATCAAAAAGTAATTAAAGTGATCACTGGAATTCGTCGAAGTGGAAAATCTACGCTTTTAGAATTATTTCGTGATGATTTGAAAAAACAAAACATAGCAAAAGAACAAATTCAATTTTTCAATTTTGAAGAAGAAAAAAATGTTGACCTCAGAGATTGGAGAAAACTTCATCAGACAATCGAAGAAAAGTTAATTCAAAATAAAATGAATTATATCTTTTTAGACGAAATACAAAAAGTAGATCATTTCGAAGAACTAGTAAATTCCCTATTTGTAAAAAAGAATGTCGACTTATATATCACCGGTTCAAACGCCTTTTTGCTATCTAGTGAATTAGCCACTCTTCTTACAGGCCGTTATATATCAATACATCTCTTACCTTTTTCTTTTAAAGAGTACACAGAGATGTATCCAGATGAAACTAATTATGATAGACTTTTTGAAAAATATTTAAATAGTTCTTCTTTTCCAGAAGTAGTCAGATTATCTAAAGTTAATGAAGAATTAGCAAATAATTATTTAAAAGATCTTTATAATACTATTGTTAATAAAGATATCGCTAAAAGATATAATATTCGCAACGAAATAGATTTTGAAAGAACAATTAAATTTGTTTTTGATTCAATCGGTAGTCCTCTTTCTGCTCGCAATATAGCAAACGCTCTAAAAAATGAGAGTATTAATGTTTTCCATGGAACTATTATTAATTATTTACAATATCTAACAAAATCTTACATGATATATCCAGTTAATCGTTACGATATTAAAGGAAAAAAGATATTAATAACTAACGATAAATATTACGTCGTAGATTTAGGACTTAGAAATCTCTTACTTAGTGATTCTCCAAAATCAGACATAGGTCATCGTTTAGAAAACGTCGTATATCTTGAACTACTAAGACTAAATAAAGGAAAAATCTTCGTTGGAAAAAATGAAGACAGCGAAGTTGACTTTATTTTACAAATGTCTAACGGTAAAAGAGTCTATTATCAGGTTGCCTACCAAGTTAACGATCGTCCAGAAACTTTAAAGAGAGAACTCGCTCCTTTTTTCAAGATCAAAGATAATTACCCTAAAATCTTACTAACCATGGATCTAGTTCCTGAAGAATTTGAAGGTATAAAGAAAATCAATATTGTAAACTGGTTATTAGATAAATCTATCGAAAATAACTGAAAAGATAAAAAATCTTAAAACAAAAAAATGAGCCACTATAGTGACTCATTTAAATACAATTCTTGGAGGGTCCACCGGGGCTTGAACCCGGGACACCCTGCTTAAAAGGCAGGTGCTCTAACCAGCTGAGCTATGGACCCATATCTAAAAACTAAATAATAATTTAACAGATGGAGAAAAAAAAGTCAATATAAAATATAGGCAACTATCCCATTGAAACAAGTGTATGGGCGTCTAAAGTGCTAAGGTTCTTTCAATAAAGCACTAGGAAGGGTATACTAGTAACTATGAAAAAAACCTACGGAGCCGGCGCTTAATTAGCGTTCATTGTCGCAAAAGCCCCATTCATTTATTCAAACGCTGAGAGATAGCGATATCATCCAAGTTCTAGATTAGACACTTGTCCCAATGGGATAATTGCCAAAATATACGCATAAGTCTAAACACTTTTTAGACTCCATTAATCAAACTAATTTTCTTTAGTTTTTGGTTTTAAATCCTTAATCTTTAAATAAGATGCATCTAAAATTGCATATACTAAGCACACCGTTACTATAATCTTCGAATAATTATGAAGGCTATCATGAAGTGTTTGGTTTAGACCTTCCAAATTCAAATAATTACCACCCACTAACTCAGTTACTAATGTAATCATTAACAAAGTCTGAATTAGACTAGCAACAACCTGAAAAACACCAAATTTCGCTTTTTTACTAGATATTAAGATCACCAGACTAGGTAGTAGTAGCAATGTAATTGCTACTAAATTAAATAAATCCAAATAGCTAATAGATAATATGTGGACTTTATTTAAATACTCCACAATTGGCTCTGTCCAATATTTAGAAATAATAAAACCAACTACTAAGGATAACATTATTATTCCAACACGTTTTCTTAGTAAAAGAGATTGAACTAGTGAAATACCAGCTATAATAGCAATTAAAATTAAAAACTCCATACTGTCCTAATATCGTTAGAATAAATATTAAAATCTGAAGCAGTACCATTCTTAATTTTCAAATCACGAATAGTATTAGCTGGAAGTTCAACAACATATTTAGCAGAAGTGTTCGGATTTACAAATTTAGTCTCAGGATAAGATTTAGGATCCATGTTTTCAACATAATGGACGACCTTTTTATTACTATCCAACCAAAGAACATCTATCTTATAATCAACATTCTTCATCCAAATTGAATAATATCCAGATTTATCAAAAACCATTAACAAACCTTCATCTTTTTCAATTGGTCTCTTAAATAAAGCAAGCCCTTGTTCTTTGTCTTTATCAGAATGAACCACTCTTACATGAAAGGTTTGGCCACTAATTTTAAAATCAGCTTGTTTCACGATTGGTCGTATTATCCAATAAACCCCTAAACCAACAATTATTAAAATAACAACTATTAGACCCCAGCCACCACGCCTTTTGCCACGATGTCTTTTTACTTCTTCTAATAGTTCTTCAGCATCCATAAGGATAAAATTTTATTTTAAAATTAAATATTTATGCTTTTATTATATCCATAACTGCTATTTTACTAAACACCTACCCGATCCTTTTTACGGCCTCTTTTTGCATTAAGCTCTACATACTTTATTATCGCTCTTGCAACATTTCTTTTAGTAACACGTTCAATACCAAATCCAGGCGAAGCATTAACTTCTAAAACAATAGGACCTTTATTAGAACGCATCAAATCAACACCAGCGACCGCCAGCCCCATAGCCCTTGCAGCTTTTACTGCCATCTTCTTCTCTTCGTTAGTAAGTTTAATAATCTTACCCAAACCGCCTTTGTGTAAGTTAGAGCGAAAATCATCGTCCAAAGACTTTCTTTCCATCGATGCAACAACCCGACCACCAACTACAAAAGCTCGAATATCGGTACCGGCCGATTCTTCTATAAATTCTTGAATAAAAATCGATGCACCGGAGTTGTCGAAAACTTGCAAAGCCTGAAGTACACTCTTTGCCGCTTTTTTAGTCTCTGCTAAAACCACACCATTACCATGTGTGCCTTGTGCTACCTTAATCACCACTGGCGTACCACCCACCTGATTAATCAGCTCATCTATATCTGAGCTATTTTGAGACAACACAGTTTTTGGTATACCGATACCACTAGTTTTAGCTAAAACCTGAATAGAACGAATCTTGTCTCTTGCTCTATTAATAGCAAGTGAGCTAGATAAAGCCCAAGCCCCTGAAGCTTCAAGCTGTCTTAGAATAGTTGTTCCATATTTTGTCATCTTAGTTGCAATTCTTGGGATGATTGCATCGTAGTATTCTAATGGTTTACCTTTATAAAAAACCGTTGGTTTTCCACCTTCAATAGACACAAAGCAGTTCTTATACTTTATAATTGACACTTCATGACCACGCAACAAAGCCTCTTCTTTTAAACGCTTAGTCGAATAATTAGCATTGCCGTTAGATAAGATTGCTATTTTCATATCTTTTCCTGATTATTGTAATATTTTAAGAATCTTTTTGGATTGTTGACTATGTGATCTTTTAACTCTTTTTTAAGACCTCGCTCTTTATCAGGTTTTAAATTATAAAACTTCCTTAGATAGTTATAATATACCTCTTTATTATGTCTTACATCGACAATAAAACCACGTCTTAAAATATTTACACCAATTAGTACCTTGTAACTATTGTTCTCCCGATTAGCTAAGGTAAAATAAACTACTCTGCGACGTCCAGCAAAACCTACAGATATTTTTACCTTATAACGAATCTGTTTCTGTCCAAAAGAATTAGAAACTACTGTCGCTGTATATTCACCTTTTTTAGCAACTAAACGTTCACCAGTGTAATATTTAGATCCTGGATGAAATAAAGTGTATTTTAAATCACCATTTTTAAGTAGAACAATATCCGAAGCATCCACTACAGACATTCTTGCACCAGTATCAACCTTTGCTGGTACTCTAGGACCTTCTTTAGAGCAAAATCTCACTTTTACCGAGCGACCAATTACAGCCTCTTCCATGGCAAAAATCCTATCAGGAGAATAATCCTTTTTTAGTAGCTTTCTTATAAGCCTCTAAGGCTTCTTTTTGCTTTCTATTAAGCTTAGTTGGAGTTTCTACAATAATTCTTACAATATGAGCGCCACGACTACTTCCAGAGGCTCTTGGTACGCCATGATTAGACAATTTAAAATCTGTACCACTTTGCGTACCAGCTGGAATTTTCATCTTAACATTACCATCAATAGTTTCAACATCGACTGCACTACCAAGTGCAGCATCTATCATCGAAATCTTCTGACTAGATAAGATCAAATCACCTTCTCTAGTAAATTTCTTATGTGCTTTTACATCCACTCTTACATAAAGGTCTCCAGATGTACCGCCCGCAACGTCCGATCCTCTACCAGTAATACGAATAGAAGCACCATCCATAATGCCAGCTGGAATCTTAACAGTAAGTTCAACCTTTTCTTTTTGTACACCTTTGCCACGACAAACTGAACAAGGCTTTTCTGGAATTTGTCCTGCTCCATGACAGGTAGAACAAGTCATATTCTGTCGAATCTGTCCTAAAATTGAGTTAACAACTTTAATCTCCTGACCAGTACCATTACAGGTTGGACAAGTCTTCATCTTATGACCTGGTTCACATTTTGTACCATGACAATTTTCACAGACCCGATCAGCATCATATTTAACAGTTTTTTCAGTTCCAAAAATTGACTCTTCAAAAGTTAAAACTATTCTAACCGCTAAATCGGCGCCTCGGTTTTCTTCTGGGCTTCTTCTACTGCTTCCACCGCCAAAAATATCGCCAAAAATATCTGAAATATCAAAATCAAAACCTTGAGCAAAGCCACCATAATTGCTGTAGTTAAAGCCTTCAAAAGGATTACCACCAGAAAAGCCATTACCGCCAATACCAGCATGACCAAACTGATCATAACGTGATCTTTTATCACTATCCTTTAAGACTTCATAAGCTTCATTAATCTCTTTGAATTTCTCTTCAGAACCACCCTCTTTATCTGGGTGATATTTAATAGCAAGCTTTCTATAAGCTTTTTTAATTTCATCACTAGATGCTGTTTTAGAAACACCTAAAACCTCATAATAATCTCGTTTACTCATAATTTCTATTCCAATTCTAATTAATTAGCAATCTACTTTCAAGAGTGCTAAAATGCTTCTGCTTACAGCCCAACTAAACAATAAGAGAGATAGAGTCCAACACCGGATATTAGCCAGCCCATTATAACATCAGCGGGGAAATGTGCACCTAAATATACTCTAGATACGCCAACAATAAATGGTACAAGAAAGAATATTCCCATTAACACGTAAGCCCACCAAGTTAAAGGATTAATAAGAAGTGCTACCGTAAGTCCCCAAGCTCCATAAATTGCAAGTGATCCACCAGAATGTCCACTTGGAAAACTAAAATCCTTTAAATTAGCTTCTATAACATAAGCTGTCTTTGGCCGGCTACGTTTTATTATCCTTTTAAGCAATAAAATCAATAAGATACTTAATATCGCAACTAAAGCTAAGATCAGAATTTGTTTGCTGTCCATCATAAAGCCAAAAACCACTAGAGCCGCCCAAACCATCATAAAAGGACCTGGATTGCCTAAGAATGTAAAAGAACGCATAAAAGTGTCTAAAGATCTTGGTAATTTATTTACATAAAATCCAACTTTTGCATCAAACTTTCTTATTTGTTTTCGTGCATGATGTTTCTGCATATCCTTTATTATAGCTTACTGCTTTTCAAGGTAAAACTAAGCGGTCAAAAAACCGCTTAGTTTACCTTCAAATAATCTTTGATTATTTCTTGTCTTCGTCAACTACTTCGCCTTCGACAGGACCATCTTTTTTGTCCTCGCTTTTAGCATCAGTAGATTGTTCTTTGCTTGCTTCTTGATACATCTTTGCACCAATTGGCATAATTGCGTCTTGAAGAGCTTTGGCTGCAGCTTCTAATTCATCCTTGCTTTCAGAGGTTAATTTCTCTTCAGCGGCTTTTACTGCATCTTCTATAGCTTTTTTATCCTCATCTGTAATCTTGTCTTTAAATTCATCTGGCATCTTCTTAGCCTGGTAAATAGCACTTTCAAGATTGTTACGAGCATCGATAGCTTCTCGCTTCTTCTTATCTTCTTCAGCATGAGCTTCAGCTTCACGCTGTGCTTTTTCAATATCTTCTTTGCTCATATTTCCAGAATCAGTAATGGTAATAGATTGTTCTTTACCAGTTCCTTTATCTTTTGCACTAACATTTAAGATACCGTTTGCGTCAATATTAAAGGTAACTTCAATTTGTGGTACACCACGTGGTGCTGGAGCAATACCATCTAGTACAAAACTTCCTAATGATTTGTTGTCATTTGCCATTTCACGCTCTCCCTGAAGAACATGAATTTCAACTTGTGGCTGGTTATCTGCAGCGGTTGAAAATACTTGGCTTTTTGAAACAGGCACAGTTGAATTTCGTTCGATAAGCTTCGTGCTAACTCCACCCATAGTCTCAATACCTAAAGACAAAGGTGTAACGTCTAGAAGAAGCACATCTTTAACATCACCGGTCAAAACACCACCTTGGATAGCAGCACCAACGGCTACGACTTCATCTGGGTTAACACCCTTCATTGGTTCTTTACCAAATAATTGCTTTACTTTTTCTTGAACTGCTGGCATACGAGTCATACCACCAACTAAGACAACTTCGTTAATATCTTTAAATTCTAAACCAGCATCTTTCATAGCTTTTTCAACTGGTTCGGCTAAGCGATCAATAAGATCCGATACCATTTCTTCTAACTTAGTTCTGGTTAGTTTATATTCAAAGTGTTTTGGACCAGAAGCATCTGCAGTAATGAATGGCAAGTTGATGTCTACTTCAGATGTCGAAGATAACTCTTTCTTGGCTTTTTCAGCTTCGTCTTTTAGACGTTGCATAGCAGCTGAATCGTTAGTTAAATCAATACCTTCTTGTTTTTTGAATTCATCGATAAAGTGGTTAACAATTCGGTTATCGAAATCCTCACCACCTAAGTGTGTGTCACCATTAGTTGATTTAACTTCAAAAACACCATCACCAAGTTCTAGAATTGAGACATCAAAGGTACCTCCACCTAAGTCAAAGACAGCAATTGTTTGGTCATTTTTACCGTTTTCTAGTCCATAAGCTAAAGCTGCAGCTGTTGGTTCGTTAATAATACGTTTAACTTCAAGACCAGCAATCTTACCAGCATCTTTAGTTGCCTGGCGTTGTGAGTCGTCAAAGTAAGCAGGGACAGTAATTACAGCTTCAGTAACTTTTTCACCTAAGTAGCTTTCAGCATCTGCTTTAATTTTTGACAAAATCATTGCTGAGACTTCTTCAGGAGTATATTCTTTATCTCCCATCTTTACAGCAACGTTTTGGCCTTTTGCAACAATATCATATGGCACGATATTAATATCTTTTTGGACTTCGCTATCTTTAAACTTACGACCGATTAAACGCTTTACACCATAAATCGTATTCTTTGGATTTACTACACGTTGTCGTTGTGCAACTTGGCCAACTAAACGTTCACCGTTCTTGTTTACGGCTACTACGCTTGGTGTTGTACGATTTCCTTCTTTGTTAGTAATAATTTCTGGTTTACCAGCTAGCATGTATGCAACAGCACTGTTAGTGGTTCCAAGGTCGATTCCAATAATCTTACCCACTTTTCATCCTCCTATTTATTAATTTTAAAAATCTAATTCAGTTTTTAGCACTCTATCTATGCGATTGCTAACTATTTATTATAATAGACATTTAGCACTCTACTGTCAACACTGCTAATTATTTTCTTTTTTATTATTTTCAGCACCTTCTAAGTTATCTATTTTAACTTCAGATTCAGTTTTAGTTCCCGACTTTAACTTATCCTCTTCCTTTGCTTCTGTTTCTTTATTTCTAAAACCAACTTTTACCATGCTTGGACGAATTACTGCATCATTATATAAATACCCCTTACGTAATTCTTCTAATATAATTTCTTCTTCACCCTCGGAAGAATCATCCATTGAGATAGCATCATGTAGTTTTGGATCAAAAGTAGTATTGTTCTTAGCATCGATTGCCTTAACACCTAAATTAGATAAAGATGTTTCAAGCTTTAAAGATAGTTTATTTACACCCTTAACCCATGGATTATCTTTTAAATTCTCTGGGGCATATGAAATAGCAAGTTCAATATCATCGATAATTGGTAGTAGCTTTGAAATAATTGCCGATTTAGCAACAACTTTTGCTTGTTCCTTTTCTGATTCAACTCGCTTGCGATAATTTTCAAAATCAGCTCGTGTTCGAATTAAATCATTTGTTAGTTCTTCTATCTTTTTTTCTAACTCTTCAGCTTTTTCTTTCTTATCTTTTTTCATCTTATCCTCCTATTCTTGGCCTTTTAAATGTTTTTTCTAGAGCTTGTCCAGCATGTCCAACTAATCTTAAAACCTTTAGATAATCTTGTCTTGTCGATCCTAAGACTCCAATATAACTTCTATCGCTATATGGCGAACTAAATTTTGCAATAATTAAACTAGCATCTGAACTTTTGCCAATTGGATTTTCTGTACCAATAAACACATTAAGTGGCATGCTGGGATTTGCTTCTTTAAGCCAAGGTTCTAGATTATCTATCAATCTTGCAATAGCGAGCACATTCTCCCGATCATAAAACTCTGGCTGATTAAATAAATTGCTAACACCAGATACATATAGGTGGTCACCAATTGTAGCTAAAGATAAATTACCAGTTAACTCTGCTAAGCTATCTGCTGTTGCTTTGATTGCTCGCATAAACGAATCGTCCGAAGAAGCAATGGTTTCAATTGCCTTTACACCACGGTCTTTTTTTACAATTTCATCAGCTCGTTTTTCAGCTAGGATATTAACATAAAACCGATACCCCTTGTCTGTTGGAATCCTACCAGCAGAAGTATGCGGATGGAAAATATACCCCATATCTTCTAGTTTTGCCATTTCAGAACGAATAGTCGCTGAAGAAACATCGAAAAGTTTTGCTAACATCACGCTTCCAACAGGAGAAGCAATCTCGGCATATTGCTCAATAATTGAACATAAAATAGCACTTTGTCGTTCAGTTATCATGTAGCTATAATAACCAAGTCTAGCACTCTAGTCAAATGAGTGCTAAGAGAATATTCGTACTAGAAAAAGTACTGTTAAAATTGCTCCTCAAATGAAAATTAAATTAATTTTATTTTTAATTTTTACTTGTTCTTCATAATATTCTTCCAAGTCATTTTTAAACGAATCAACTAGGATAATCGCCTTACTTAGCTTTTTAACATCCAAGTTACTCTCTAATTCATCTAAAAGCTCTTGTTGTTTATCTCTAATTTCTTGAAGTTTTCTTAAAACTTCTCTTTCTTTTAGGTTTTTATTAACTAGAATTTTTAATTCAGCTAGTAATCTTTTAACTAAAACCACTCGGTTATATGCAAGTTTACTCATTTATTTTTCTTCCTCTTGATTTTCTTTATCTTTTCTAAACTGATACTCGACTAGACTAAGTTCCGTAAGTTCTAAAAATTCAGAACGACAGTGCTTTACAAATCTAAGTCCAAAGTTTCAAGAAAGAAAATCTTGCATTAAATTATCAATAAACTTAATTGAATCAGTCTCATTCGTAAGATAAGAAAGAATATTTGCAGTTTTTGCTAAAGCTTCATAAATAGTAGCCTTATCTTTATACTCCCCACTTAGCTCCTTAACAGTAGAACTAAACACATCAACATTAACCTTTTTACCTCGGGCAAATAGGCTAAGATTATTTAATAGATACATCGCTAAACTATCTGGTGCATCAAGTAAAACATGATTTACTTCCGCCCATAGCTGGTAAACAAGTTGCTTATTATTTAGTATCTCTTTAAATTCCTCACTAGATATCTTTTCTATATAAGCTTTAAGTTCATCTTCACTATCTAAAATATCCTTTAATAAGCCTTTATGTGGCATGTCTAAATAGCTATTGATGTAGCTCCTTATAAACCGATCTTGTTCTTTAGCGTTTTTAATTTTGTTTGCTTCATTAAATAATTCGTAGCAAGAACGAATCGCTTGACGCTTGCTCTTTTCAATAATGTTGTATTCAAAATTAAGTAAATATTTAAATGCCATTTCAACTTTTTTATTAGCATTATTATTGTATTTTAAAGCTTCTTTTAATTTGCCAACTCTTTTAGATACAAAAACCGCTCTAAAATTAGTAATTAACCTAAAATAGCTATTGATTAAATGCCTATCCGATACCCGATTAAAAAACAACCGGTATTTAGTCCCTTTAACTAGATAATAGTCTAATGCCCCTATTTGGATTAAGCGTGAAAGAGCAGTTTCTACCATAAACTTCTGCCCGCTTCTTACTATTAAGGTCTTTTCTACTTTCTTATCTAAAAACAATTCAACATCTTTTAAGATAAGTTCTAGAACCTTCAAATCCATATCTTTGTCCTTATAGCCACTAACATGGAAGTAAAGCACAGTCTCTAAATCACCAATTTTTGGACGCTTCTTATCACTCAAAAAATTTTTAATCTTATTTAAAGACGTCCCCATGGATAGTAATTCATCTATAATGTCCGGTTGCGACACAGTTGGTAAGACAATGCTAACCGCATCCTGACGATCTCTGCCAGCTCTTCCAGCTTCTTGGTAATATTCTTCAATAGACGCTGGAAGCGCGGAATGGATCGTAAAACGAATGTCTGATTTATCTACACCCATGCCAAAAGCTTTTGTACAAACTAACACTTTATAATAACCGCTACGCAAGCGATACATCGTCCTAACCTTAATATCGTTCCACGTAAGCGTTTTTGCAGAATCAACCCGGTAATTATAAGGTTCGCTAGCACTATACACTCCAACGCTTTTAAATAATCCTGTCATGCTAATTAAATCTCTAAGATGTACTACGCCAAATCCACCATTTACTTTTGTACTAAATACTAGCCCATTACCAATCCCATCTCTACGGTAAAATTCTGTTGGTGAAGACTTACCAAAATAACAAGGCATAAAATCCGTAATATAGTCTTTTAGGCGTTCACCCTTCTCACGAAAGTCTGATGAAATCTCAACGTGATATTTTATTTCAGGCCGATCAAAATTTTTAGGTAGGATTAAAGCATCGTCTTCATTAATACCTAGATCAGACAACACACTCTTTAACACTCGTGGCGATGCCGTACCAGTAAGCCCGATATAACCTAAAGGTCGCTTTCGATAATTCCCCGACATAATTAGATTCTTCAAAATTCTAATTGCTCCAATATAGCTAGGTCGAAAATCATGACCCCATTCAGAAACACAATGCACTTCATCTATAGCCACAATAGATAAACCATTTTTCCTATCAAGATCTAATAAGCTCTCATAAAAGTCTATCTGCAATAATTTTTCAGGAGATACAATTATGCCACTTAAATTACCACCTTTAAGCCTTAACATGGCTTCCATTTTCTTCTTAGCATCAAGCTGTGAATTTAAGCCTAAAAATAAATCTATACCATTACGTCTCAAATTAAATTCCTGGTCATCAATTAAAGATACGATTGGTGCCACAATAATTGAAGTTTTAGGAAGCAACAAACTACTTAACTGGTAGACTATGCTTTTGCCGCTACCCGTAGGTAGCAGCATAACTGTTCGCCTACCAGCTAATAATCGTTTAATGCCTTCTTCCTGATATGGCCTAAACTGATCGTAACCAAACAAAAACTTCAAAAAATATTCTAAATCTTTAGTATCTACATGCTTTAATCTTCTAGTCTTTATACTTTCATCTGTTCTTTCTAAAACCACGTTAGAAAATAAAGTTAAAGGCATAATTAAAGCCATGTTATCCTCTAGAATATTAGAAGGTAAGTCAAAAGATATTATCAGATCGGCATTTTCTTTGTCTGCAATCTCTAAATTAATTGCCTCATTTACACCTAAACCATACAAATTAAATAAATGTAAAATAGCTTGGTTTAGATCATCAACTAAAAGAGGCTTTAATTCTTCTAATATTTTTAATGCTTTCTTAAGATCATCACACTCTAAATTTTCTTCAGGATCTTTAAATGTGTTAATAGGTGTTTTAAGATACACTTTATTTTTTAATCTATTAAGCTTGCCAGCCAAAATAGCTTCAATTAGAGATACTTGGTATTTATAAACAATATTAAAAACTAGATCCTTATCTGAAATCTTACCGATAAACATCTTTTCTCTAGATGCTAATTGTAAGACTCTTTGATACTTTTGGCTTTCGTTATTTAAATCACTTTTAGATAAAAAGACCGTCCTAATATCCACCCGATAAAGCAAATTACTAATTATATCTTTATCTAAATCGGTTAAGCTTTCGTTTTCATCTAATATTACCGCTTCATTAGCCACCCCAGATTCACCAATTAGTAGAATATTAATTTTTACACCCAGTAAATAATTAGTCTCAACAGAAACCTCATCTTTTAATAGTGATATTAAATCTCCAACCGTAAGTCCGAACAGATAGTTAGATAAAAGAGCCTCATTTTCTCCTAGATCCTCTTTCAACTTTTTAATTACTAAATTATCTGAATGCTTATTAGGATTATTAGACCCATCATCCACACAGGTTACTTTTGGCAGAATACACTCTCTTAGTTTTGGTTCTTCATTAAGCGCATATCTAGAAATTAATTCTTCCAAAGAATAACTAAGGCTTGTTCTTACACCTCTTTTGTATAAATTCTCTAACACTCTAAAAACAGCTTTTGTTTTGTCTTCTAAAGGAATCTTTTCTCCCTTTAACAGCACTCTGGTTCTTAGATAAGATGGTCTAGGTATTTGTGAAGTCTGTTCTTTAATAGCGTCTCTAGATAAAACGCTATTATTTACTACCCGATCATACAAACTGTCATCTAAGCAATATGATTTTTCTTTATTTAAATAAGCAACCCTTAGCCTGCTATCTATAAAAACATCATCACTCCTTAAAGAGATCTTGATTCTTTTACAAGCTGGATATTTTTCTGTATCACAAAACAAATAATTGCCAGAAAAGCTTCTCCTTAATCTTTCCTTGCAAGACGAACAATAATATATTTTGGCGGTTTCTTCCTCCATATCTTCATTATCCCATAAAAATAAATAAACGCCCTAAATCGTTTATTAGAGCGTTTATTTTAATCAAAACTAGCTAGTCTAAAACTACTTAATCTGACCTTTCTTTATAAGAGCTTTAGCAACTTCTCCCGTACGATGTGATACGTCTTTTCTAGAGATTAAAATACCGTCTTTAGTATTTACTACTACAATATTATCTAGTCCAATCACAGCAATTGGCCGACCATCGTCATTACGGATATAAGAGTTTGCTGTATCTAAGGCGTAGACATTATCACCTTCTTCATAATTACCGTTTTCATCCTGACCAATAACATCATGTAGATCCTTAAATGATCCAACATCCATCCAGTCGAAATTAGCAGATACAACATTTAAGTTCTTTGCTTTTTCAATTAAAGCTGTATCAATAACGGCGTCTTTTAGGCTTAGGTAAGCATCGTTATACTCTTTAGACTTAGTATCAGAAATCTTGTGAAGCATTTCATAACTATCTAAAAGATCTGGAGCTGACTCTTTCATTTCGTTTAAGAAAACATTAGATGATCCAACAAAGTATCCACAGTTCCAGTAATAATCACCTGATTCAACATATTCTTTAGCTGTCTCAAAATCTGGTTTTTCCTTAAAACTAGCAACATAACAAATTCTAGAATCATTAGCTACAGGCTCACCTTTTTTAATGTAACCAAAACCAGTAGATGGGAAGGTTGGTTCAACCCCAATTAGAGTTATGGAATTATTTTCTTTGGAAGTTTCAGCTGCCACCTTAAAGGATGCAGCAAAACCTTTCTTATCTCTTACCTGGTGATCTGCATGGATAAAGGCAATTGGTTCATTCATTGGCTCAATACGAGATAAGTAATCTAACGCCATAACTATACAATTACCAGTACCACGACGTCCTGGTTCAATGATAAATCTATCATCTGCTAGCTCTGGAAGCTGACTCTTTAAAGCGTCAGCATGAGATGCTTCAGTAACAATGTAAACCTTGTCACCGAGTAGTGCAGCTCTATCATAAGCCATTTGGATCATTGTACGATCTGAAGTCAGTCTAAGTAGTTGTTTTGGATAGCTTGGAGTAGATAGTGGCCATAATCTTGTACCCGATCCACCAGCTATAATCACAGTAATCATTATATTCTCCTATTTTGTAGCAATATTTAACCCTAAAGCTACACTAACATTCTTATAAAAAACTTACTAAACCTTATCTATGCTTAATAAATTCATTAACTTTTTCAACAAAGTCTGCATAAGTAAACTTCTTTGCCCACAAAATACCAGCTTCTTTATCTTTTTGTTTTTCTTCATCAGAACGCTCTAAACAATTAATAATTGCTTCACTAAGCCCTATAGCAGATTCTTTGCAAGGGAAACAGTTATCGCCAATTAGTTCAACAAGTGAAGTATTTTTAAAACAGACTACACTTGTTCCAAGAAGTAAGGCTTCAACTAGTGGTAAACCAAATCCTTCTGATTCAGTTGGAAATACAAAAGCTTCAGCTTTCTCATATAAGAAATTACGTTGCTCATCTGAAATATAGCCAAGCAAGATAATATCCTCTTTATAAGAAGACTTTAAGATTGCTTCTTTTGCCTTTACGTTATAAATCGAATCAATCGAGATAAAATCAAGACCAGCTAATACTAACTTTAGTTCTTTACCTGTGGCTCTAATACGATTAAATGCCTGAACAAGCAAGTCAATTCGACGCCTATCGTCAACACCACCAATCCAGAAGATAAATGGATTTTTGTCTAAACCATAGCCTCTAATAATGTGCTTCTCAAAATGATCCATCTCTTTTTTATTACCCTTAACAGATGAAGCACCAAGAAAACTACTAGTAACAATCTTAGGATCAAGGTCAATATTGAATTCTTTAGCAATCTCTTTTACACGTTTAGCTGTAAATCCAGATACTGTGATAATACGGTCTGCTCGGCGTAACGCATCCTTAACGTTTCGAATATATACTTCTCGTCGAATCTTTTGTTGTAAGGCATGTTTACGATGTAATCCTGCTCTTCGAGCTTTCCGATATTCTGGCAAGTAAGTATTAGGGTACCTATTACCTAACTCATAAGGAATAAAGTCATGCATCACAAGTAATGACTCAACCTTCTTAGGTAGTCCTAGAGAAAAATCAAACTGAATAAATTTATCACAAGAACGTTCAATAATCTTCTCTTGTCTTTTTGGTAAAGAATAAAGAATCTTTTCATTTCGTGATCTTGAATCACCTAAGGAACAATATCTATAGTTAGCACCCTTAAAGATACTTTTAGCTTCCTTATCAGCACAATCGTCAACTGGACCTTCTGTAAATAAGATGAATTCAGTATCTTCTACTTTATTAGATACAGCGATACCAGCACATACATTTCTAAGTACCGAACCAATGCCTCTAAACTGATGACCAATTTGCATTGCCCGATAATCAATACCAACTCTTGTCATTAAAATTCCCTCGCTACATCTACTAGTTTTTGCGCTTCTTTTTTCCAGTCATATCGCTTAACATTCTCGATACCTTTTTCAACCATCTCTTTGGCAAGCTCTGGATTATCATGAAGCTTAATAATTGCATTTTTAATATCTGATACTTTATGTGGATCAATCATTAACGCAGCATCTCCAGCGACTTCTGGCATTACAGAAGCGTTAGAACAAATTACTGGTGTACGACAAGCCATTGCTTCAACGATTGGCATACCATAGCCTTCATAGAAGCTAGCGTAAATCATCATGGAAGCTCCACTATAAAGAATTGGCATCTCTTCATCAGTAACCACACCAAGAAGCATCGTAATCCTATAACCCTTCTTAATAGCCTTATTAACGACCTCGTGAATCTTTTCATCTTTCCAAGCACCAGCACCAGCTAGGACTAAAGTGTATTCATCAGCGATTTCTTTAGGTAATTTCATGAAAGCTTCAACAATAGAAATCTGATTCTTGCGTGGTTCAATGTTACCAACTGTAAATATATATTTACCAAAAATCTTATATTTTAATTTGACTCGTTCAATATCTTTTTCATTGTGCTTATAAAAAACAGCTAAGTTAGCAGCGTTGTGAGTCACCATTACTCTAGAAGGATCAAGTTTATAAAACTTCTCTATAATTTCCTTCATAGTATTAGTTACTGTTGCAACCTTGTCTGATTTAGCAACTGAGTTTCTTGTAGTTTTTCTTAAGAACCTAGCGTTATTGTCATCCACGAATTGTGGAACCTCTTCAAAAGAAAGGTCATGGATAGTAGTAATAGACCTTGAATTTGCAAGTGGCCAGCGAACATAATCTGGGAAAAAGTAAACACCCCTACCTACTACTAAATCCATAGGTGGTAAGGCCCCCTTAGTAGTCAATCTTCTAAAAACTCGCATTGGTAGAGGAATTGGCGCAACTTTAATATTCTTAAATCCAAATTTTGGCAACCGATCTGCTCTCTTAAAAGGTACAGCAATTCTTACATCTAAATTATGGTCTGTTTCCATAATTTCATCTAAACCTTCACAGATACCTTTTGCATAGTGGCCAACACCGCTAAAGTGGTCATCGACTAATGCTTTGCCATCAATAATAATTTTAACTTTACGTTTACTAACTTTCTCTGTCAAAACAGTACCTCATTTTTATAGCTTTTCTTATATTGTATACCATCCTTCACCAGTCAAAATATCTTTTACCATAATTATTTATCATATTGCATAAGCATATTGACAAAATGGCCATTTTATGGTAATATCCAATAAGTTGGCTAACTGTATATAGCCAATTGTACCTTAGATATTTTGTGGTACAAACAAATAAAGTTTTCCTTAAACCTTTGATTTAGATATTTAGGTTCTTGCTACAATACAATCTGTTAATAAATTTACTTTTGTTAATAGTTTGTATTGTAGTATCGGCCTACAATACCCAATGACGGGGGTATTCTTTTTTTAAAAAAAATAAACAAAAAAGAATAAAACAAAAAAACATAAAAATGTTTTCAAAGAAAGGAAAACAAAAATGTTAAACATTCCGTCGTCAAAAAGCAATAAAAACTTTAAGAGTTTTGTTGAAAAAATGAAGACTTTTTTCTTAATAGTCATCATTACTTCAATTGTTTCTGGGGTTATTGGAGCGAAAGTCGGATACGACTTTGCAAAAAATAATACCGAAAGTACGGCATCAGCAATAGCTGAGGCTGTAAAAAATCTTAAAGTCGATGAAAAAAACATCGTAAAAAAATAGATCGGTCGTCGATCAAGATTGAGGATAAAAAACCTCAAGCAGATCCACGGCCGCCACAAAAAATAAAAACAGCCTCAGCTAAAGCTGAGACTGTATCGAAAGAGAGTGTAACTACTAATAGCTATGACTCACGAAGCGTTTCAAGTATGAAACAACTCGTTCGAGATACGGCTAGAAAGTATGGTGTAGACGAAAATCATTTTGCAAAAATTGCAAAATGTGAGTCGTCTTTCAACCCACTCTCGCAGAATCCCAATCCCGTGATCTATAACGGAAAAAATCTGGGACATGCTCAAGGCTTGTTTCAATTTATTCCGTCCACTTGGGCCTGGATGTCAGCTGAAGCTGGCTATCAAGGGGCAAGTGTCTGGGATCCAGTAGCAAACGCAAACGTTGCTGCTTGGGCCTGGAAAAATGGTCACGGTGGTCATTGGGAGTGTCAGTAGTAGAGCTTTAGCTCCTCCTGACCCTCGCTCTGCCGATACAAAAGCGGGTACCTCAAAAAGAGGTACCCGCAAATAAAACACTTTTTATAAAAACATTAAACAAAATATTAAATTGTTCGACCTCCTGTCTAGGAGGATTTTTTATTATTTTATTCTGTCTTACCTAATCTTATTCTATCTTTATCTTTGTTTTTATTATTCTTATTTCTAATAAGCTATTTCTTACGTGTAAAGTAAAGAATTATTAGAAGTGAAGCTATAACACTACCACCCATTAATAGATAAGAAAAGTAGCCATCCTCTACAGGACCTGGTAGAGTCACATTCATGCCATAGATACCAGCAACCATTGTTGGTATTGAGATAGCAAGAGTTGCAATCGTTAAAGTTCGCATTGTAGCGTTAAGACGAATATCCATCACTGTCCGATAAGAATCCCGAATATTAGTAATTGTACGCAACAAACTCTTACACCTAGAGATTAACTGTTCAAAATCAATAGATAAATCTTCCACCAATTCTTCATCTTCCTTGTGAAGCGAAACGTACTTACCACTCAAAATCTTCTCTAATGCTACATTAGTCGGAATTAATGCGTCCATAAAATCATTTAGCTTTCGTTCATATTCAACAAAATAGATGATATCTTCAGATCTTAGTTCCTTAACTGATTTAGTAATCGCTCTAACTTGTCTGTTAATTGCAGCAATTCTTGACTGATACTCCGAAGATATTCCTTCGACCATTAACATAAATAGTTTCATTTTTTGTGTTGTTGCAACTTCCGATTTACTAATAAATGGTTCCCAAATTTGGCCTAAAGAAGTCTTAGACACTGTAAGCACCGAACTTTTACCAAGCCCTATCATGACCGGTGTGGTAAAATCATTATCCCGATCTTCTCTTGCTGGAACTCTAGTAAAGAAATATGTCCAATCATCATCTTGTTCAACACGTGGCACCTCATGTGGGTCTAAGGCATCACGAAGCACATCAGGATCTGCTCCTAAAGATTCTAAAGAATTTAACTCTACTTCTGTAGGATTTTCCGATCTAACCCAACAGCCTCGCATAAAGCTATCTATTCTAGTAATTTTAGGTTTAGTACTTGTCGATCTTAAAAGACTAATCATAATAAAAACTCTCTTAACTATTTATTCTAGTTTTTTTACTTTTTTAGTTTCTTTAATTTTTACTTTTTATTTTCTATTTTTATCTATTTTCTTTTTAATAAGTTTTTATCTTTTATTTTTTGTTTTCTCTAAACAAAAAAATAATAGCAGGAATAACCTGCTATTATTTTATACCCTAAAGCTAGATTAATTTAAAACAACAAAAGTATTATCCTTATAATCTATAGTTACTTTTGACTGTTCTTTAATATCACCTTTGATTAATTCTTTTGCTAACTTATTTAAGATTTCTTTTTGAATTAACCGCTTCAAAGGTCTAGCACCAAAGTTAGTATCAAAACCCTGATCCATTAAAGCATTCTTAGCATTATCAGTAATTTCTAAGGTAATATTTTTTGTAGCTTTTAGCTCATCGACAAGTTTCTTAAGCTGGGTATCAACTATTAACTTCATGTTTTCTTTAGAGATTTTATTAAAGACGATAATGTCATCAATACGGTTAATAAACTCTGGTCTAAAGTAATGACGTAAATCATCTAAGAGCTTTTGCTCTAAGTCTTTATTAATCTCTTTACTTCCAATAATTTTCTCAGAACCAACGTTGCTGGTCATGATAATAATCGTATTAGTAAAGTTCACTGTCCTTCCCTGGCCATCCGTTAACCGACCATCATCTAGGACCTGAAGTAAAACATTAAAGACATCCTGATGAGCTTTTTCAATTTCATCTAATAAGACTATGCTATATGGACGTCTTCTAACCGCTTCAGTTAGCTGACCACCTTTATCAAAACCAATGTATCCTGGAGGCGATCCAATTAATCTAGCAACTGAATGAGCTTCCATATATTCACTCATATCAATCCTTACTATCGAACGTTCATCATCAAACAAAGCCTCAGCTAGACTTTTAGCAAGTTCCGTTTTTCCAACTCCAGTTGGACCTAAGAATAAGAATGAACCAATTGGACGATTCTGGTCACCGATTCCCGCCCTAGATCTTCTAATAGCATCAGACACTAGCTCAACTGCCCGATCCTGACCAACAACTCTTTTTCTTAATTCGCTTTCTAGATTAAGTAGTCTCTTGGTTTCACTTTCCATTAATCTATTAACTGGAATCCCTGTCCAACGAGCAACAACAGAAGCAATGTCGTCTACATCTACTTCATCTTTAAGCAAACGATCTTTTTCTGGAATCTTATTAATCTCTTCTCTTAAAGCAGCTAGTTTCTTTTCATTCTCTGGAATATCTCCATACTGAAGCTTCGCAGCTCTTGCAAGATCACCTTCACTAGAAGCTCGATCAAGTTCTGCTTTTTGTGATTCAATCAAAGCACTAACTTCATTTACTTTAGAAATAAGATCTTTTTCTTTTTGCCATTTATTATCTAAATCACTAGCTTTCTGTTTTAATTCATTAATCTCAGTCTCAATTTCTTTTTTACGCAAATTAGCCTGATCTGAATTATCTTTCTTTAAAGCCCGATCTTCAATCTGAAGTTGCATAATCTTACGATCTAATCTATCTACATCAATTGGCTTAGAGTCTAATTGCATTTTAAGTGCTGATGTAGCTTCATCTATTAGATCAACTGCTTTATCTGGTAAGAACCGATCACTAATATAACGGTTACTAAGCTTTGCAGCCGCCACAATTGCATCGTCTTTAATTTTTACTCCGTGATGTACTTCGTACTTTTCTTGCAAACCTCTTAGTATCGCTATTGTGTCATCTATAGATGGTTCACCTACATAAACAGGTTGTAGTCGGCGTTCTAGGGCTGCATCTTTTTCAATATTCTCACGATACTCATTTAAAGTGGTTGCTCCAATTAGGTGTAATTGACCTCTAGCCATCATGGGCTTTAGCATATTAGCAACGTCCATTGAACCTTCCGACTTACCAGCTCCGACAATTGTATGAATCTCGTCAATAAATAGAATTATCTCACCAGAAGCCTCTTCCACTTCTTTTAATAGTGCTTTAATTCGCTCTTCAAATTGCCCTCTAAAGCTAGCACCAGCAAGTAAAGAGGAAATCTCAATTCCAATTACTCGCTTCTTTAGTAAGCTAGACGGCACATCATTTTTTACAATTCTTTCAGCTAATCCTTCAACAATGGCTGTTTTTCCAACTCCCGGTTCACCAATTAGCACCGGGTTATTTTTATTTCGTCTTGTAAGGACCTGCATAACCCGACGAATCTCTTCGTCTCGTCCAATAACCGGATCTAATTTTCCTTCTCTTGCTAAAGCAGTAAAGTCTTGTCCATATTGCTCAAGCGGTTTTAATTCTTCTTGATTTGGCATCATAAAATTCTAATTCTCCTTCTAGTAATTAGAATTATAGACTTTTAGCACTCTAAGGTCAAGAGTGCTAACATAAGTTTTATTTTATGCCCTTACAAGTATCGTCTGCCCAAAGCCCACGTTTCTTGTTTCTCGCGATCTTTTCCGCTTCCTTATAAGCCTTTTTATACTTATATGGCACCCGATACGTATATTCATAGCCATAACCATTAGCAATTAGATAATTAGCATAATTAATGCCATTTTCGGTAAAGACATGAAATAAATGTCTACCGTATTTATCTACTTCACCTTGAGAAGGATCACTTTCTAAATAAACCTCTTTACCGTCTAATAATTCCTTAGCCTTACTTGAAGCTTCCTTGCCAAAACATTCAACTTTTCGTCTTGGATCAACAGTCTCAGGAGTATTAATTCCAATCACCCTAACCTTACCAAGGCCTACTTCTAAAGTATCTCCATCTATAACACGCTTAACTTTTTCTTTCCTTAAGGTTTTTAGTTCTTCTTTGCTTTTTAGACTTAATTCTTTTGAAATATCTGTTAAAACTTCAGCTCTCTTTTTAGATTCTTCGTTTAATTGATTTAATCTAGTAATCTCTTTTAATTGTTTACTATCCTCTTTTAAAACACTTCTATATAAAACATATGACGTAAAAGAAGTAGCAATTAAAAATAGTAAAACGAGGACCTTAAAAAAAGTACCTTTAAAACTCAATTTAAAGCTCCTTGTTTTAAAACCTCTTATTAAATATCTACCAAGCCAAAATACTATTAAGACGATTACATCAAGAAAAGCTAATGCCATCTCTGTCTGCAACAAAGAAGCAGGATCTGTGCCAGTTAAAGATAAAATAACAAAGTTGCTAAAAGCTAAAAACAAATAAACAACTAATCCACTTTTTGATTTAACTGATTTAATTTTCTTTAAAATATTTTTTAGTTTCATCTCTTTTAAGCATATCACTTAAGCTTTTATATAAAATAACAGCACGCCAAGCGTGCCGTTATTTGATTCATTATTTTACTTTTTATCTTTATATTTTTTATTCTATTTCTATATATCTTTATACCTGCTAAATAAGCTTAAATTATTCAGACTGGTTTTCTTCAAGCGAAGTAATTCTCTTAATTACAGGCAAAATCATGTTAATACCAACTATCGCAAAAGCTAAACATCCTAGAGTTATAACAAGATACAATGGCGTAATTGTTGGCTTTACCGACGACGAATAAATAGACATAAATATCGCGCCAACCCAAACACCAAGTATTGAAGCAAATACCGATACAGATATTAATGGAATTAACGATTCAACTAAAACCATACGCTTCATTTGTTTGAAATCCATTCCTCCTAAGCTCAAGGTAAATAGCGAACGTTTTCTTTCAAAAAGACCACCAACAGTCGAAACAAAAAGACTAAAAATTGCAACTAACATCGTAAATAAAATACCAGCATAAGTTATTTCAGACAGACTTTTTATTAGCTTACTAACAATTGGCTGATTAGCATATTTTCCACTAATTACATAAGCAATAGTATCTCTTTTAATATTTGTTAAGACGTCAGATCTTAAGGTATCAATATAATCCATAGATTTTAAAGTTACTAGATATTGGTATTCTTTATTAAAATCAAAACTAGAAACATCACCAAGTATTTTATTAGTTGCTAAGTTATATTTAACTACACCCTTGTCTCTACAATCCGTCTTAATATAAGTAGCTAAATCCTTACAAGATATGGTAAACAATCCTTCTTCTTTACTTTCTAGATCTATACCAATTTTTGTATAAGATTTAATGTAACTTTTGTTTTTAATCACCTGATCAAGATCGTAATTTTGTGCAGTAGAGATAAGTACTGTATCTGTCTTTAGTCGAGAATACATATTTCCAGAAATTGAATCTTGTTCAACTTTATCTATACCACTAACTGCTGTTAGAAAGAAACTGCCAGCAAAAAGAGCAAGCACCACTCCGCCAACACTTCTAAAGACTTGTTTAGATTGTGTTTTAATATGTTTACTAGCAATTAAAACTGTTGCCCTTTTAGTATTTTTTGAAATTAATTTAGACAACCAGTAAGTAATATAAGAGCCAGCTAGTACTATACTAAACATCAGGCCTAAGATCGCTAGAAGAAGTAATATCATAGAAATCTGCGATCCATCTTTTAGCCATTTCTTACCAACATCTGTACATAAGAAGCAAAAGAAACTAAAAGTTATTAAAAACGGAATTAATCTAAAAATTCGTGGCTTTTTATCCTTTTTGTGTCGCATCACAATGCCTAATGGTGAAGTCTGCACTTTCTTCATCTGCCATAGATTCACAACTAAACTAAGTATTAAGATAATAACTGCAACGTAAAAGTATTGAGATAAGTCTAGTCTTAATTGTTCTGGAAAGAATCTTAGACCATCGAAAGAGTAATTACTAATTAATGGTAGGATCATTAAGTGAAGTAAAACACCACCTAAAATTCCTACTAAAGTTGTAACTAATGATTCGAATAACAAAATATTTCTAACTTGTTTTCTAGTTCCACCAATCAAGCGAATAGCAGCATATTTTCGCTCGCGCTGAGCACTACCTAATTGAGTAGCTATAGATACTAACATAGCAACCGGAAAAAGTAATATAACCGCACCAAAAGCAAAGATAACCAGTAAACCTCCTTTAATACTAAAGTCTTTACTATTTTCTAACATTTTTGGATCAGTGTAATTAAATGTTGGAACATTTGAAGCTAAAAGATCTTCTTTCTTAACGCCTGAGAATGCAATCAGATCATCTGGAGAACTTAAGTATTCTTTTGGTAATTCACCTATGTACTTATTACCATAACGTTTATCTAAACCGCTATTAGGATTAGTCTTCATGATTAAAGCAAGCTTTGGAGATAAATAGTATTCTCCAGGCTGAGGTGCTCTTAAATTCGGAAGATCTGGAGCATTACTAGATGTCTTAGCGAACTCTAAGACCTTAATCTCATTATTCTGCCAACGATTTAAGTTATCATGAGTGAACCAAGCTATTTTTAAAGCATCTTTATCACTTTTAGCTCCTTTACCAGAATAAACTGCATTGAATAATCCACCCTGGTTAAACCGGTTATAAAGACCATTTGTTCCAGATAGCAGCACAAATAAAGTCATTACCCCTAAAGCAATAGCAAAAGAAGTTAAGATCAATCTTTTTATAGATTGCTTGTCCAACCTCCAAAATAAAAACCAAGCTATTTTCATCTTATTCCCCTACAATCTTTCCGTCCCTTACCACAATCTCTCGATCTGCGTAAGCAGCAATACTTGGTTCGTGTGTCACCATAATTACAGTAGTTCCGTGTTCTTTTGCAGTCTTAATGAAAAGCTCCATCACCTTTTCTGAATTAAACGTATCTAGTGATCCGGTTGGTTCGTCTGCAAATAGAATCTGAGGTTCAATCACCATTGCTCTAGCAATTGCAATACGTTGCGCTTGTCCTCCAGATAATTCACCTGGCAAATTATTTTCTTTTCCGCTTAATCCAACTTCAACAATCCATCTTTTTGCCTTTTTATAAGCTTCTTTTTTATCCTTCTTGTTTAAAAGTAATGGTAAAGCAACATTATCTTCAACGGTTAGTTCTGGCACTAATTGACCAAACTGAAAAACAAAACCAAACATTGTTCGTCTTAGAATACTTCTTTTGTCGTCGGGTAGTTTATCGATTCTTTTACCGTTTAATCTTATTTCACCACTATCTACACTAATGATCGCAGCTAAACTATGAAGTAAGGTTGATTTACCAGAACCACTAGGTCCCATGATTGCTAAAACTTCGCCTTTTTTAACTTCTAAAGAAGCGCCTCTTAAAGCATGCGTCTTACCATATGCCTTCTTAATATCCTTAGCGCTAATAATTACTTCGTCCACTATAAAATCTCCTTTTTTAAACTAACAAGTCTTGAACTGGTTAAATCAATCCATCTTAAATCTGCTTCAATATGAAATAACGCGTGATCTATTAAAAGTTTCTTCGAAAGATCTACACTATTTTTAATCTTTGTAAGTTCACGCATTCTAGCAATATGTGCTTTCTTTTGTTCATCTAAATACTTAGCAGCATCTCCCTCGCGTAATAGGGCAATCACTGTCTTAATATACAAATTCACTTGCAAATTCCGTGATGGATTTTCAGGCGTATTTAACCATTTCTCTAAATCTTCTTTACCAAAACTTGTAATTTCATATTTGATTCGTTCTGGACCATTAGAATCGGATTTTTCTTTAACCTCCCTTATTTTATTATCTCTTTTAAGCCTTGAGAGAATTGAATATATCTGACCAGATAAAATTGGTTTCTCCTGACCAAAATAATTGTCATAGAGTTTTTTAAGCTCATAGCCGTAATTAGGACCATAGTCTAAAAAACCTAAAAGTGCATAATTAGCATTCATACTTTAACTATACACTAAGTGTATAGTTAAACAATATAAATAAATGTTTATAACTATAAACACGAATAAAAGCTATTTTTAAAAACTATTTAATTTCTATTTAACGATCGGACTTCTTCTTAAACACTCGTTTTAATATCAAGACACTAAGTATTAAGACAATTAAAGATAGCCCTCCAATAACCCATAAGCTATGCCCAGTACTAGAAAGTTTAGATAAAATTTCGTTTCTAGCTTCATTCTTGCCTTTATTACTATCCGATGGACCCCCACCAGGCTTCTTATCTTCTTTAAACCGTAATTTAGCGGTTGCTTCAGCTACACCAAAATATGGTCCACCTGTAGCTTCTAATTTTAGGTTGTGTTCATTGTTATCATTTAATGGCAAATTGATAACAACTGGGCTCCAATCATCGCTATAAGTAATAGCTTCTGTTATCTTAGTACCACCATCTAATGTGTACGAATACGAAGATGAACTTCTAACTCTAAATTCAATTTTAGCGTATCTTTGCTCACCCACTTTATAGTAAGTAACTTTTACACTATCTAAGCTAGATGTTGGCCGGTAAATATTTACATTAACTGTATAATCCCGATTATAGGAAAATACAGGAGTCATTTGCTCCGTAAAAAAAGCAAATGACGTGCCAAGTACCACTAGAAAAAGTAATATTTTCTTATTCTTGAGGAGTTTTTGTGCGACGTTTTTTGAAAATCGCATAAACTATACCTCCAATAATTATTAATAATAAAATCAAAATAACAGCTAATAGCCAGAAAGGCGCCATTAAAACTGTCTTCTCAATAATTTCAGTTTTACCTAAGATTTGTGACTCAATCTCTACTTTATAAAGTCCAATTGTTGCGTCATTCCACTCTAAATTAATCGCTCTTACAGTATCTGGTAAGACTGCGTGGTCTAAATTCTGCGATTCATATCTTACTTTTCCGCCAAAAAAGTTCTTTACTTTGAACTTAGAATAGCTCATAAAATCAGTATTACCAGTATTCTTTACCCTAATCTTAGAGCTTAAAGGTCTATTTTGTTGCCAAAAAGCCACGTCACTCGAGATTAATTCCCCACTCTGACGTGTATCACCGCCGCTAACCTTGCCATATAAGATCATACCAACACGTTTTTTAGTAATAACTGCGCCACCATTGTCTTCTTCACCAGTTGTCTCAGCAAATAAAGCAGCATATTGTCCTACTGTTGGAATATCTTTAGGAACATTAATCTCATATTTAACTTCAACCGTCTGATTAGGTTTTAGGGAAAAAGTCTCTTGACTGAACTTTACCCATCTAGATACCTGTGTTTGTGGAATATCACTACCAAAAACCGGTTCATAATCTTCCCCATTCACCTGATAAGGCGAAGCATATACCTTTGCGTTAAAAGGACGTGCCCCACTATTAATTAACTTAAATGTTCCCGTTTTTGTTTCACCAGGTTTTAATTCTTCATGTACGGAAGTTGGCGATAAAGTAATCTGTATATTATCGCCAGACGATCCATCGGTTGCATAAGAATTGGTAACGGGCATAACGCCAACTACCCCCATTAATAAACCAACTACAAAAAACTTAAACCAACTTCCGAACATTTTCATACTAGTTTGTTACCGCCGTGTAAGTTACTTGTCGAGTATATGTACCATTTGGTTTGCTTGTGTCTACCTTAGCACCCCAAGTTACGGTTGTTGAATCATTAGTTGCTGGAGTTGTAGTAGTTTTTAGCACTACAGGGTTTCCAGTTGGTGTAACACCAGCATATGTATTAGCAGCAAATCCAGGAATTGAGTATCCCCATGAGTTTGTGTCTAGATTTGCTGGAGCTGCTTTAGTTCCACTAGTAGCAGCTAAAGTATCTGCTCCCTTAGCTAGAGTTGTATCAGCTGTACTAGAGTTTAGTTGTAGCTTATAACCAGTAGTATTGTTTGTACTAACTGCAACATTATGTGAAGCTGTACCAACAGCACCAGCTGCAGTTGGGGTTACGTTGATATCTACAGTACCAGTTCCACCTGTTCCACCAGATACATCTAGTGAGATAGATGAGCCAACAACAACATTAACTGTTGCATTTTTAGATTGCGATGCAGCAAAAGCATTTGTAAGTGGCAAAACTGCAACCGCTAAAGCAAGTGCACTGCCTGCGACTACCTTAGATATAGGTAATTTCATTGTTTTCTCCTTATTTGTTATTAATTTGTTATTTTTGTTTCAGTTAACTTTCACATATTAACCTCCACCCTCCTTAATTATTAATTGCTGTGTAAAGAACAGTTGCTTTATAACTACCACTTCTCTGGTCTGCGTCTACACTTGCACCATAATAAACTGTTGTCTGTTCAAGCGTAGTATTTGCAGTATTTTTCGTCTTAATAACATGTGGAGTAGCTTTTACTGGTACGCCAGCCCATTTATGAGCTGAAGTCACAACATTTAATTCAACCGATCCACCACTACCAAATCCACCAACACTAGCCACCCGATATCCCCAAGAAGACCCGTTTAAGATTATAGGGGATGCAAAAGTACCAGAAGTTGGAGATATAAAATGTGATCCATTTAGAAGCTTTTGTTCTGTGCCATCCATAGACAAAGCTAATTTATGTCCAGAAGGAGAGTTAGTTTTAGTATTTACCTGAGTTAAATTACTAGACATCCTAGCACCATTTGCTGGTGTAACATCTATATCTACCGAGTTTGGAGCATTTAAAGTAATATATCTAACTTGTCCTTCGGCGGTATCTGAATATGGTCCTCGCCCTACAATGTTCGAAGCCGCTACTCTAAAAACATATTTTTTAGCTGGATCGACCGTTGGAGTTGAAACTGCATAATTAGTACCAATAATTGTCTGAGAAGTCGTTTGCCAAGTTAAACCGTTGTCTTCTGAATATTCTAGAGTATAACCAGTAATTGGATTACCACCATCGTCAAGTGGCTGATCCCAGTTAGTCTGAATACCATTTTCAAGAGGAGTAATTATTAAATTAATTGGCTTAGATGGTACTTTAGCATAAGTGTAAGACGAAACTTTAGTTGCCTTATAGATATCATCACCGTCTCCAAGATCGACAGAAACATCCATAAGCCCCACATTATGTGCTGGGGTTTTTGCTGTTATCTTTGTCCTATCTACTAAGGTTACATCTGTTGCAGAGAGATTATCAAAAGTGGCTTTTACATTAGATGAAGTAAATGTCGAAGGCGATTCTGTTTTGACAAGAACCGGCGTACTAAAAGATCCAACATTCATACCGTTACCAAACTGGCCGTATAAATTATTTCCCCAGGCGTAGACCCTGCCGTCCATAGATAGTGCAAGGCTATGAATATCTCCTGAACAAATTTGTGAAAATGTTTTATCGGCCATTGGTGTGCCTTCGGTTTTAACAGGAAGAGGAACATTGAAATCCATATTAGTTCCATGACCGCTCTTGACCATTCCAACCCCAAGAATAAAGATCACCATTTGAATTAACCGCTATTGAGTGGTAGCTACCAGCGGAAATGTATATAACTTTCGTAACCAAAGCACTTGCTTGATTAGAATTCAAAAAATAGTAAATAGCACCAAAGACAATTAAAAAACTAGCAAAAATTGGAGTTGCTAAAATAAACAGCCTCTTTTGCTTTGAATGCAAAGATAAGCCATAATTATTTCTTTGCTTATTTCTTTTCATACCCCTCACGAAATATAAATATCGCTATTCTCATTATATCAATTCAGGTTATGCTTTACAAAAATATTTAATCTTAAATAACCAACAAGTAAATCACACAAACTAAAATAAAACACTATATAAAAACACCTTAAAATAAGAATTCTATTTTATGACTTGTAATCACAATACCCTAAAACAAATTATCTATGTTTTACCTCTTGTATTTTCTCCAAAACTTCTTGTATCCAAAAAGGTAATTTTAGAGTGTCTTTCTTGAGATCTTCTTTAATTCTCTCAGCATAAAAAGCGAGCCTTTTTATATCCTTCTCACCTATTTTATCTTTTCCAAATGCTTTTATTGCTTGTATTAAAATAGATAACTCTCTTAAATAAGATGTTATATTCCTATTCGTCGTATGCTTAAATATAATTTTCTTATTTCTATATAAATATTCTCTATAATCTCCATCTGAAATATAAATATGTTCATTTGGAACTTGTGTAGATATACCAACATAATTCAAAGCCATATCTTCCGCAGGAACTATTGTCCAAGAAAATTTATCTGCAATTTTCTTAGCTACCGCATTAATATCTGGATAAGAATACTCTTTTAGAATTTTGCTATATTTGGGTTTTGTATATAGTCCATCAAGAAGTCTTACAACCTTGCCTTCTTTATTTAATCTATATAAAACAGACTTTATTGTGTTCTTTGTGCCTAACTCATAAAAATCATTTATAGAAAAAATTTTTCCTTGGTTTTCAGACATTATATTTTCTATTCGATTTGTAATTGAATCCATATACTACTTCCTTGCACCCAAAAGTATATAATTTTGGGTGCAAAAATATTTTCAAAGAATAAAACTTTAAATAATTTATTGTATTTTTAAAAATTACATAAACTAAAAAGACTCCAACCATACAGTTGAAGTCTTTGAATACTACTAATATAAATTTTGGCTCCCTGTGGCGGACACATTTCGAACCGCTCTGCTTTCCTATGACTCGGAAAAACTTGAGGAAGTCAAAGTAATTTTATATCAGCAAGAAAGGAGCGTCAATGGATAATATTATCGATAAAAATACGAAAAGTGAGGTGGCTTATTGGATGAAGCAGTTTTCTTTTATGAAAGAAACCGACTTTGACCTATTGGATACAAGCGAGTTTACAGTAATTCAGAGAATGGCATATAACTATGTCGAGCAATCAAAAACTGACACTAAAATAGCGGATAAAGTAATGAATTTAATACAATGGTATGATGTGGACTTAAAGTGGGGTGTATAGTTTATTAAATAGGTAATCTAGATTGTTTTGATAAATCATCAATTCTTTTTTGGGCCATTTCTGCATAATATGGCTCAAGTTCTATACCGATAAAACGCCTGTTATTTTTTAATGCTACGACACCAGTCGTGCCAGAGCCAGTGAACGGGTCTAACACGATATCACCTTTTTGGGTTGATGCTAGAAGTGGTATTTCTACTAGTTTTTCTGGAAAAACAGCAAAATGCGTACCTCTAAATTTACCGAGTGGAATACTCCAAACAGTTCTCTTATTTCTTCCTTTAGGATTGAAGGCTTGGTCCCAGCGACCGTTATGTAAATTTGCATTTCCAGCGTTCTTGCCTTGTTCTGGAGTGCCATTGCGTTTTCCGAAATGGTTTCTTCCGCCTTTCATCTTTGAATTTTCGGAAAAAGTTACGTGAGGCTCTCTTATAGCATCTGCGTCGTAATAATAATCTTTCTTCTTTGAAAACATGAACATATACTCGTGGTCTATTGTTGGTCTAGTTGTCACAGAAGATGGCATAGCGTTTGGTTTATGCCAAATTACGTCAGCCCTCAATATCCATCCGTCATTCATTAAAGCCAGCGCCACTTTCCAAGGGACACCCTGAAGTTCTTTATTTATAAATGAGTCGCCAAGGTTTAGCCAAAGCAATCCGTCATCTTTAAGGTAATCTTTAAGGTTATGAAATACTTTTACTAGATTACTGACATAACCATCTACACTTTTTTCTCGTCCAATTTCTGCTTTTTCATGTTCATCATCTTTGGAATATTTTCTAAGATTAAAATAAGGTGGCGAGGTTATGATGGCCTGTACTGATTTTTTTTCTATCTCTGGCTGTTTAGAAATGGCGTTGCCTAATATTACTCTATTTTCCATCGAACACTTTCTGGATGTATTGGTTTAACAGTTTTTGAGACCCTTCATCAAACTCTTGAAATACATTGGGATTCATATCAAAATGAAATACTACATCAATCATATCTGAGATATTATTCAATTCCTTAGAGTCCCAGTTTTCAGCAACTACAACAGCCGCAAAATGTGCACGGCTATCTATGCTTTCTATGTTGTTTACGGCAGACACTATATCTCTAGTGAACAGATGGGCGTGCCCGCCGCCCTCTGTTTCTCTAGATTTTACAGGAATATACACGTGTTCAATTTCACCATTATGTTTTTCTAAAACTAGATAGATGTCCGCTGAGTCCATTCCAATTTTTGCTTGACCATCGCTTAACTTAACGCTTTTGTAAATACCATAATTTAGATGTGACCTATAGTATGTTTGGATTGCGGTCATTACCGATGTTCTAACGCCAGTCTCGATAGCGTGACCTTTTAATGACCTTCTAGAACCTTCCAACCTATCGATAAATACTTCTCGAATGCTACCCCAAGAAAATGACTTAACGTCATTTCTGTATTTGACTATCAATTCTGCCAATGAGTCTTCTTGGAGTTGTTCCTTCGTGAAATTTGCATCCATTTTTGCAATCAATGGAGCCAATCGTTGTTGTGGTGCATCCCTAATAATCCAAGCAAAGAAGAAAAAAACTGCTTTTTTGTGCTCGTACGGTCTGCCGACGCCGTCGAATAAGAATGGAATAGAAGCGATGCTATTTTCGCCATCGGTATAAGATTTTCTAATTAGTCTTTTTATTTTTTCCTTATCGGAATTCATTAAGAAAGAATTTAAATCCGTATCACTTGAGTCTATTATCTGTGCAATGCGCTCAATCCAATCATAGAATGGTTTTGCTTGGTCAGCCAAAGAAGACAACTGTACCAATCTATAATGGGCAATATTTACATTGTGTACTATCAGGTCTGAAGATGAATTTTTGCTAATTTTGTATATGCTCATTTTCTTTCTCCTTCAGACATAAAATCTAAAATCTTTGATTTCTTATAGCGTCTTATGCGTTTAGTCCCAATTCTGACCGCCTTTAACGCCCCACTTTTATCCCACGCCCTAAGCGTGTTTGGATGTACTTTTAGCATTTGGCTTACCTCCTGCAAGGTAAGATACTCAGGTAATTCTTTCTCACTTTTCATACTTTTATTATACAATATTTAATAGAAACTACGGGAAAAAGTAATGACAGATTTGAAAGATGTAAAACCGCAATCTGATATAAGTTTGGCAGTTCCAGCCATTAATAACCTGAGCAAAATATCAGGGTCATTTGCACTTCAGACTTCCGAACTTCAAAAGTCAATCCAGGCACTGGTTGACACTCAAAATAAACTCTTCGCAAGTATGGCTATACCGTCATATTTAGAAGAATTTTCGAAAACCATCAATAAAATGATGGTTCCGACACGGGAACTTATTGCTAATTTCCTTAGTACTACAAGTAGATTAAACATCAGTATCTCACGCTTCCAGGATATCGACGCACGTATCTCACTCAATCTTAAGTCAATCAGTTCAATTTCCGAAATATATAACAACACGATAAAAGATATTGACGAAATAAAGGCTATCCAGAGCGGTTCATCCTGCCTAGTATCTATGTCCGCCGAAGTTAAAGAGCAGTACAATACCGATATTATTACTTATGAAAATTCGGCAGAGGTACAAATTGTTGCTGAAGTATCAAACATAAAAGATGGTCAAATATTAATCCTGGAAAAACTCGCAAGACTCGAAGAAAAAATAGACAGACAGGCTATTCCTGCAAAATTGGCAGATATAGGTTTTATGAATAATAGCCATTCTATGCTCAAAGTAGGCAACAAAATTATTCAGTTCAAAGGCGGAATAGCATCAGGGATACTTTACGCAATATTTGGTCGAAAAAATTTCAGTAAAACCCGAGCATACGAACCCGCTGACTTTTATCAGAAATGTGAAAACAAAGACTGGTTTAATGTCGATGATGATGAACGCAAAAGATTTCAGAAAACAGTATACCAATCCATTCGCAATATCAATAATCGTTTTATAGAAGCAACGAACCTTGGCGAAAAACTAATCATTCAGAACTGCAATAATTCTTATATTTTGAACCCAAAATTGTTCAAATAATTCGAAAACCGCCGATTTTCTCTCTGTAAACTCTGTATGAAATTGTACAGAGTCATTTTTTATATAGTCGGGCTATGAATAATAAATCCGAATTAACCACAGAGCAAAAAGAAAGGCTAGTCGCCTTCATCGACGCTCTAATGAAAGCGGATTTTGACAATGAAAAAAGTAAGCAGGCAAAGGAATATGAAAATAAGTGAAGTAAAAATATGCCCCGTAAAGCCACAGGATGGTCTAGTAGCGTTTGCGAGCGTAGTAATTGATAACAACATGTATCTAGGCTCAATCGCCGTGTATACACGCCTAGATGGCTCATATAGGATACTCTACCCAACAAAACGAATAGGAACGAAGTATCTAAACGTATTTCATTCAATCAACTCGGAATGCGGAAAGCAAATAGAAAACCTAATCATTAAAAAATGTAGTGAATTATTCGAAAGAAGTAATGATGATAGATACGGTAAAACTGACTATGAACTTATCTAAACCACTGCGTAAAGCCGATCTGGATTTTCAACTCTTTAAAGAGCAAGAAAAAGGCGTTATTCAAGGGATATATAATCCGACGACAATGATGAAAAAAACTGGGAAGTATTATCCAAGGTTAACGTACACTGAAAGACCAGCAAGAGGCGGAAAAACATACCAACTTGCTGTTGAATTGTCTATTCCAAAATTAATATTCAACAACAATTTCGATGAATTAACTGATGATGATTTTCCGACCGTATTGAAGGCTTTGTCTGATGTGCTAAGGAAAATGAAATCTTTGTGGTTATTCAAGTTTCAGATAGAAAACTTAGAAGTATCAAAAATTGATTATTCGAAAAATATTGTTTTAGACAACGGTATGCCAGTTTCTTATATTACTGGCATCGTAAGCCGTGCTGATATATCAAAAGTGTACGACGTAGAAAAAGACTCCTTTCGTAATGGCGGACATATTTTCCATATCCACACAAACGCATTGGATGTAGCACTTTATGACAAAGTCGAAGACTTAAAACAGAGTATCAAAAGTCCGAAAAGGGCGTACGAAAGCGATAGTCTAGTGCAACAAAACTTAATTGATGCATTTAACAAAAATAGGAATGTATCAGTCCTTCGTGTCGAGGTAAGGCTTAATGGCAAGAAGCAGATACGTTCAATGCTCGAAAAAATAGGTCTACCATCGGACGACCTAACATTCGGTAGGCTGTTCTCGTCTGATATTTCAAGCAAAGTAATAGATTACCATTGGCAAAGAATACTAATCAAAGTTCCAAAGGCTCAGTTAGATTTTCAAACCCCTGATAACATCCTAGTAAAACTGCTCACTAACGATAATGTCCGACCAATGAACCTCTTGGCAAGTTTAGGATATTACTCACTTATGGCTAGTTCGGATGATGGTAGGAATGCTAGAAACCTCATCGAAAAGAAGTTAGGTAGCAAAGCCTGGTATCGATTATCAAAGAATATCTTACCTTTACCAGAAGATGATAATTTGAAAGTTCTAACGAAGATAAGCGACGTAATAAGAAGAAAGGAGCCGACAAGGATGAAAAATTACTTTTTGTTGCTATGATTTTAGTACATATTGTTAAGTAATGTTATATAATGTTATATAATGTTAAACAAGAAAGGATTATTATGAATTTTAATACGAAAACTAACTATGAAGGAATGAAAGCATTTTTAATTGCACGGGTATCCGACCCAAGCCAGGTCGATGCACTACCTGCTCAGGAATTAAGGTTAAAAAATTATGCTGAGCAGTTAGGGCTAAGAGCCACTTTACACAGTTTTGATGAAACGGCTTACAAAGAAGACCGTCGAAAATTCCAAGAAATAGTAATGAGTATTGCTCATTGCGAAGAAAAGACAGTTGTAGTGTTCGATAAAATCGACCGCTTTACTCGTGATGCTACATCTGAAGTAGTAAGGATTTTGAAAGACAGAGTTAGAGATGAAAAACTGGAATTACACTTTCCGTCCGATGGTCTAGTCTTTCATAAAAACTCGCCAGCCTGTGATAAAACCCGCCTAGGTATCGGTATGGTATTCGGCGAATACTATTCATCCGCAATTTCCGACAATGTGAAGCGTAGGATTGAACAGAAACTTCACGATGGCGAATTTCCTGGAAAAGCACCAATAGGCTACATAAACATTAGCCTACCGAACGGCAAGAAAGATATTATCCCTGACCCAGTCAGACGACAATATATCGAAAAGATTTTCGACTTGAGGCTTAAAGGCGAAACTTTCAGAAGTATTGCCAATACTATGCGAAGCGAGGGTATGACGAGTAATACTAAACACCCAAAACCTATCTCAAAGAGTGTCGTTGAAGGTATATTGAGTAATCCATTTTATTATGGTGTTATGCGATATGACGGCAACTTATACCCACATAAATACGAGCCAATTATCGACAAAAGAACCTTCGACAAAGCCCAACTAATAAGAACTAATGAAGGATGTAAGAAAAATAAGATCGACACGAAATATCACTTTGCTCTGAACGGCATATTAAAATGTGGTGTCTGTAGATGTAGTATGAGTTCCTATTACAAAAAAGGTCATATTTACGCAAAGTGTTCACAAGCAAAGGGTAAATGCGGAAACCACGCTTCGGAAGAAGAAATTTTGTTACAAGTGTATTCGGTACTTGATAAAATCAGTATCAGCCAAACTCTAATGGATGAAATAATAGCAGACTTGAAGAAAAAACACGACAATATCCAACTTTACTACCGCAATGCGATTAAGGAAGTCCGTGATTGTATAAAAAAGGCTACAAAGAAAAAAGAGAGATTGTATGAAGATAGGCTAAACGGTCGTATTACTGTGAATGAATATGACAAAATTGCGACAAAGATAGAAGCCGAAATCAACGAAAAGGATAACAAGTTAATGGAGCTGACAAACAATGATAAAAGTTTTGACGTAAGCTGTTCTTATCTGTTAGAACTTGCTTCAAAGGCACGAACAATATTTGAAAGTTCGAAACCAGAGCAAAAGAACAAGATTTTGAAACTATTATTTTCGAACCTTGAAATCAACGAAAAAAGGCTCAACTGTAATCTGTTAGAGCCTTTCAATACGCTATTAACGTTGTCTAAAACTTTAAATTGGCTCCGGCAGCTGGGCTCGAACCAGCGACCTAATCGTTAACAGCGACCCGCTCTACCACTGAGCTATGCCGGAATATTCGTAAAATAATTACAAGGTGTATTTTATCTAAATATAGCCCTTCAGTCAACACCTATAATCAAGAAGTTATCTTAATAAGATTTTTATTAAAATTAGGGGTAATTTTTCTTTACTATAATCTAATAATCAGTAAAATAATATTTAGTATTGGAGGGAAAATGAAGCGACTATTTATCGATATGTTTCGCTACGGTATAGTTTCTGTGGTTGCTTTAGCTGTAGACTTCGGACTATTAATGTTCTTAAACTACAGCTTACATGTAAATTATCTAATTGCTGCAACCATATCATTCTTAGCAGGCTTAGTAGTTAACTACCTATTAAGTCACAATAGGGTCTTTACCGATCCTAAGATAACCAGTAAATCTATGAACTTTATTGCTTTTGGTAGCATTGGAGTGATTGGATTACTTTTTAATAATGTTATTATGTGGGTGTCACACGATATAACACATTTATCTGTTGCTATTTCCAAGATTATTGCCGTAGTAATCGTATTTTTCTGGAATTTTTTAGCACGCCGTCAGTTTCTTTATCAAGGTCACGATAAAAAAGGAGTATTAGATGAAAAAGACCAAGAAGAATAAAAACCTAAATAAAGCAGAAAACAAACAGCAAAAAACAGCTGTTATCATTGGTGCTGGACCTGCTGGACTTACAGCTGCTTACGAATTAGTAAAACACACCGACATCAAGCCACTAGTTTTCGAAGCTTCAAACGATATCGGTGGAATCTCTAAGACAGTTAACTTCAAAGGTAACCGTATAGATATTGGTGGTCACCGCTTCTTCTCTAAATCAGATACCGTTATGAAATGGTGGAATGAAATCTTACCAATCGAAGACACACCAGAATCTCGTACATTTAAACTTAAATATCGTGGACAAGAAGGTGAACTTATCGGCGGTAAAGGTCCTAACCCAGACAAAACAGACGATGTTATGTTAGTTAGAAGTCGTCTAAGCCGTATCTACTATGGACGTAAATTCTACGACTACCCTATATCCTTAAACAAAGCTACATTAACTAACCTAGGCTTGAAGAAGATTACAAAGATCGGCTTTGGCTATCTTGCAACTAAATTCCATAAACTAGACGAATCAAACCTAGAAGGTTTTTACATCAACCGCTTTGGTCGTGAACTTTACAATACTTTCTTCGCTAGCTACACAGAAAAACTTTGGGGTGTACCACCAAAAGAAATCGACTCCAGTTGGGGTGCTCAACGAGTTAAAGGACTATCTGTAACTAAAGTTCTTCTAAACGCAATCAAGCCAAAAAAGAAGAATCAAGATATCTCTCAAAAAGGTACTGAGACTAGCCTTATTGAAAGCTTCCTTTATCCTAAACTAGGTCCTGGACACATGTGGGAAACTGTTGCTAAGCGCGTTGTAGAAAATGGCGGTGAAGTATCTAAAAACCAAGTTATTACTAAAATTCACGCTAAAGAAGGTAAGATTGTTGCTGTAGATGTCTATGACTACAAAGCAAAAGAAACTAAAAGAGTTACCGGTGATTACTTCTTCTCTACTATGCCAGTTAACGAATTAATTGAAGCTTTCGACGGTGTAAAGGTACCAGAAAAAGTTAAAGAAGTGGCTAAAGGATTACCATTTAGAGACTTCATTACTGTTGGAATCTTAGCTAAGAAACTTAAGATTAAGAACGAAACTAACCGTAAAACTAAGAGAAACATCGTACCAGACAACTGGATTTACATCCAAGAACCAGATGTTAGAGTCTGTCGTTTACAGATCTTCAACAACTGGAGTCCTTACCTAGTAAAAGACGAAAAGAACGTTTGGGTTGGTATGGAATACGTTGTTAGTGAAAAAGACGACATCTGGCAGCTATCCGACAAAAAGATGGCAGAATTTGGTGTTAACGAACTAGAAAAGATCGGCATTATCGATCCTAAAGATGTCCTAGACACTACAGTAATTAAGCTAAAGAAAACCTACCCTGCATACTTTGGTACGTATAGCGAATTCGACAAAGTACGTAAGTTTACAGATAGCTTCGACAACCTATTCTTAATCGGACGTAATGGACAACACCGTTACAACAACCAAGACCACTCAATGCTTACAGCTATTGAAGCCGTAAAGAATATCATTGCTGGTAAGAAAGACAAATCCAACATCTGGAATGTCAACGCCGAAAAAGAATACCACGAAAGCAAATAATAAATAGCAATCTGTTATTTATAAACATTAAAATATAGGCCCTAACGGGTCTATATTTTTGTATCTATTCTGTATAAAACCTACTAACCATTAACTTAAAAAGCAAATCAACAAAAATAATCAGCACTAAGTCCCTTTACATACAAAAATCCATATAATATTACAATCCCTCTCACCTTTATGGTCTTTCACCATTGTCACTCCCACATAAAACAAAAACATTAAAAAATCACAACCATACATAAATAGCCAAAACCAAACAGAACTAAACTAAATAAAAAAGAGCAATCACTATGATCGCTCTTTTTCCTAGTTAACAGCTCTATTTTACTAAAGTTTAACTAATAAATATTCATTATCTTCATGAATAACAGGTAAATTATATTTCTTTAGTGTAGCTAATGTATTAGCATAGGAATTTACTTTATCTAACAAGATATACCTAATTCCTAATTTTCGCATTTGCGACAAATCTTCTTTATTTAGATCATAGAAATCTAACATCTGCTCCCCATAACCTTTAGGAATAAATGCACTGTGACCATTGTATAGATGCTTTCCATGGTACCCGATCAAAGCCATTTGTTTTCTTACTAGGTTAGAATCTTGTGGATTCTTATCCTTAGAAGAAATAACAACTATATTATCTATGTCTTTATCCTTCTTTATTACTTTATGTGCTTCAGGAATCTTAAAGACATTATCTGGGCCTTTTCTTACAGAAATTGCCTTATATGGCATTACATCAAAGACAAGGAGAATTAAGAATACAGCAACTAAACTTTTTCTAGTCTTATTAGTATAGGCTTCCAACGCATATGGCATTAGAGCAATCAACATCGAGAGCGCAAGTAGAACTACAACACCAGCTCGTCCAATTGCCCTAATAAAGGATACACTTGGCATTAATATCTCAACCAAAATATAAGGTAATGGCACAGTATAAATAGTGCCGGACGATACTAATTCATAGACATAAGTCTTTTGTAATTTAAGAAATGGACCAAGCGAAGCAACAAACCCTATAACTGCTAAGATAACAAAGATCCTAGACATTACTTTTAGTTCTGCAACCTTCTTGTCTGAAAGTTCTTTTTTCTTCTTTTTATTTAACTTTCTATTAATTACAAAGAAGATCGAAATAGCTGCAAAAACTGTAATTGCCCCATGGTAAGAACTAGTGTCTTTATTATATCCGTTATATGCATCACACTTGTTAACCTTACAGTGCACCGCCTTATAAAAGAGCGTACCGCTTATTGATTCACTAGAAGGCAAGATATAGTCTTCTAATGCCGAAGAATACATCACCTTTTCATCCAAAGTGTATCCTGAATTATTCTTCTTAGATTCTTTTAAATAAACTCTTGCTAAAGGTAAAACCGAAATAAAGGCTATTACTATCACACCTAAAATAAGAGCAAACGATTTCCAATTTATCTTCTTATAACAAAGCAAAGCAATTGTTATCACCAAAGTTGCTAGTAAAGTAAATGCCATCTGGTACCAAGATGCATAAACCTCGTAAACCATTACAAGTAACAAGAAAAGAAGATATCTCTTCTTTTTTGTATCCTTATACTTAAATATTGCTAAAACAGCTAAAGGTAAAGCAAAAATACTTAAGTTTTGTAAATGCCAAACCGCAGATAACCTAAATGGTGCATATGAGAAAATTAAACCAGAGATTATAGAAATCCACTTCCTACCACCACTTAGATACATAGCAAGTAAGTACATGCTAAAACCTATAAGGAAGGTCATAGTAATCGTTGCTATGTTATTTATAAGTACAGGATTATCCGTAAAGAGCCTTAGAGGCAAGAATAATACAGCTGTAGATAACTGTGATTCCGACCAAGTTAAAGTATTTTCATGTCCTAAGAAAATACCACCATCTAAGACGTTATGACAGTTATCTCCTAAGATACATCCTTGTACTCTAGTAATTGTCCAAGCATTAAAAAGCGCATCTCCGCCTGGAGTGTAACTTGCTAGTTTAGTAATCATTGGGAAAAAGAAAGCTATATTTACTAAAGTTAAGACTAAAATCGCCTTATAATGTTCTTTTAAAAAGTCACCGATTTTTACACCACTCTTCTTTAAAAGATGCATGGTCTTTACTTTATATTTTCTAGCAGTACTGTTCATTTCTTTCCTATTCTCTCTTACCCTTAGCTTTTACTTTTTCTGACTTATTTATCTGCCAAATAATAACTAAAACTATAGTAACACCAAAGATCAGAAACGCCATAAATGGTATCGTTTTAAGCGACCAAATCGATGCAATACTAGATGCAATAATTCCCCACCAGATTAACCAATTCTTATTCCTATATGCACCATAGGTTATCATGACAATGTGTTCTAAGATAAAGATTCCTGAATAAACTCCAGCATGAGCTAAGCTACTTAAACCACCAAAAATAGTTATAAAAGCAAAAACGAATTTTAGCTTACGATCTAAATTACCATACATATAAGCCGTCACTAGCACCGCTATAGCAAGAATATGTCCATAAACCGTTATTGGAACTAAGTTGTCTACAAAAACCTGATCCAATAAATTAGCTAGTCCTAAAGCAACAGTATAAATACCAAGTGATCCAACAACTACTTCTTTTTTAGTATCGTGAAGCATCGATTTTACTAGCAACATTAACCCAATTAAACAAATGAATACAGCTTTAAAGTACCTAACTTCGGTAACAGAAGGACAAAATGCTACTCCAAGTATTAAAGTGGCTATTCCATAATTAAACATAATCTTCTTTAATACCCGATTCTCACGTAGTTTGCTTACAAAATATAGCAAGAAGAAAAAGCTTCCTAAAGTAACTGTATAAACAGGGATTAGATAATCACTATTAGATAGATAATTATCCACAACCGCCATTGTGGCAATCATTAATAGCAGACTACTAATTGTTTGTAGACCGTATCGTTTGGTCATAAATGTTATGTGGATTAGATAAGCAATTGCTAAGAAAATAGCCGAAGCAAATAGCAGATTATTATTTAACACAAACCATGAAAAAGAAGACGCCACAAAAAGCAAAACGAACGAAAATATTAAGTGAATGTTCTTAAAGACAACCAGCGCATTTTTTCTGCTAACTAGATATTGGCCATAAGCTACTATCGAGAGGATTAAAAGTAAAACATAGCTATAAACCCTTACTAAGTCATGTCCCATACCATGAAAAGCAAATCCCATTAACGTAAAGAAAATATAAGAATAAATCAACGACACGCCTTGAACTACCCGATACCTATTACTAAACAATAAATGAATAATGGCGAAGATAGTTCCAGTTAATGCAAAAGCAGTTATGGTATGCATTAAGGTAAAAGGTTCAAAAAGGTATCTAGCTAAAGCTGAAGCAATCACCGGAATTACAAAGACATAAGCCAAGGTAATAAATTGTTTAAAGTGGATTATAGTAATCTCAGTGATCATCAGAGCTATTATCGAGTAATAAAGAATTAACGACACCTGGTCAGTTAATTCCAGACCTAAAATATAAGCATTCAAGATAAACCAAAATGAAGCAAAAGTAGATAAATAAACATATGATTTCTTACCAAGATTACAGAACCGATATCTGCAAACAGCCAAAATTCCAGCGGCTAATATTACAAATAAATATCCTAGCTGATAATTTTCAAGTATTTCTTCTCCAGATACAAAATTCAAAACCAAGAATCTAGAAAATGTTAGTACCGATAAATAAGCAAAAGCCTTAACCCTATTAATAAAGGCCATCAAAACTGCAAGTAGTGTTGCTAAACCATAACTAAAGGCTTGCAAATGATTTTCGCCATATTGTCTGGTCCAATAAAAGATAGCCGAATAACCATAAATTAGTGAGAACACATACCAAACTAATTCTAATTGTCTATCACTAGTCTTTCCATTCTTTAATCTTTTATAGCGATAAATACTATAAAAAGCATTAATTGTCGCTAATATACTTATTGCCACACCAATAAATAAATTGTCATTGCTGTAGTTATAAGCAACTAGTATTGCAGTAATATTAGCTAAGACTCTAATTACACTTTCTATTAGATAACTTGGTTTATTTAGATAACTAATTACATACTGAATGGTACTTAATCCAAAGATTAAAATGTAATCTAACAAAACTAACTCAGAATTGCTAAATAATGATGCCAGGATTAAAATTGGCGTACCAATGTTTCCAGTTTGAGTTATTGGTTTTACAAAAAGTTCTGGTAGTACCTTTGGCTTAACAAAAGAAATTAAACTACAACACAAGCTAAATGTAATTAATAGAACAAAATACCATACAAAATTCAAATTAGAATTTGGTACAACAGAAGCAACCAAAGACATTATAAAGCCGATAGAAAGATATGAGACAACCTGTGATTTTAATCTTAAGGTGGCTAACACATAACAAGCTACTCCTACAAAAGAAGTTAACATCCAAGATTTTTCACCTGTTAATCCACCATATTTATTAAAGACTATTCCCAAAAACGGTATTAAAGAAAGACTGGTAACAATAAAGATTAAAGATGTTTGTTTTAATCTTGGTATATTTATCATGCATATACCGATAGCATAAAAAGAAATTGTAATAAAAAGCACGCCTATTAACTTAAAGAGATCTGGAAAATCACTGACTATCATGGCAATACCAGCAGCGATAAACATAATAATAGCCGTTATAGATAAACCATTAATTAGGCTACTATTTTTCTGATCAGCCCCTAATACGTCTTTTTCTTCGATAAGCGATTTAGTATCAGCATTATACCTATTCTTATCTTCAGCCTTTATTGCCGAATCCGTCTTAAGAGCTTTGCTCTTAGTATCATCACTTTCACTGCTACCAATTTCAGATTTATCTTTTAAGACAACCTTAATTCTCTTTAAGTATGCTACGGTTTTTAGATTAATCTCTTCTCCTCGATTAATTCTTAGTTCAACCTTTTCTAGCATGCTTTTCATGCCTGCTTGGTATCCCCTTAAATACTCAGCAGAGCTATCTTTGCTAGCTTTATTTTTTGTTCTATTAATTACAAGAAATACGATAAGAACAATAATAGCTGTCCAAACAAACGACCCCAGTAGCTCTTCTAGCAAGCTAGCGATTAAATCTAACATCTTGTTAACACCCCTCCACACATAGTTACTACTTATTATAGTTATAAAGTTCTTTTAATGTTAGCTAATTATCCTTTAAATATTTAATGAGTTCTGAAACCGTAGATTCCTTATCTAATTTACCGTTTAAAATTAGATCATTAATATAACCTAAAACTTTATCCCGAGAAATCACATCAATAGTATCTTTATTACCGACATTATTCCTATTAGTAACGACGCCATCATCGCTCAAAGAAACAATCTCTAACGAACGCGCCGAATTATCTCGCTTAGATAAATAACCTTTAGTAATTAAGCTATCTATGTGATTAGCTACGGTCGATACCGACTTATAATTTAAAGCTTTCATTACTTCCCGGTAACTAGGAGCATAATTATTAGCCTCTATAAATTCAGCTAAATAGTTAAGCAATTCTCGTTGCTTTTTTGTTGTGTTTTCTCTTTTCACGCATTTTCCTTAATAGTAAATTCCTATATTCTTCATTACCAAGCAAACACCCTGCAAACATCCACCAAGTTAATGCTACTAATTCATCCGTCCAAATATGGAGCACTAAAGCTATAAAAGTTATGCCATAAAAGCTAGAGATAATTGAAAAATAATATTCACCCTTAGAACGATTCTTAATTAACTCTGCAATTAAAGTTACCTGCATAGCTACCCAGATAATTAACCCTATTAGTCCTAATTCCTGAGCAATCTGTACCACATAACTTTCAGAAATTAAAGCTTCAGAAGAAAACCTTGAAGCTGGACCAGCACAACCCACACCACAACCTAGTAAATTAGAGGTTGCATATTCAATACCTTCCATTGCTAAAAATACATGCTTTTCTGTCGATCCTTCTACTAGACTAGAAGAACTTGAGTCTGAATGAAAAATCGTTAATCTAATAGCTGGTATCTTATAACTAGCAAACAAAATAGTGATTATTAGCAAAATAGCAACAAAAGCTCCAAAAATAACTTTTCTTTTAAACAAAACCTTCGACCCATATTTATAAGCGAGATAAGTACAAAAAGAGATAATCGATGCAATTAAAGCCGCACGTGAACCAGATAATAATATCCCAAGTAACAAGAAAGCCATTAAGAATCTCCTTATAGGGCGCCTTTTAACTGCCATTGAGATAGCAAAAGCAAATACCATAAAAGCACCGTATTCATTTGGTCCCCTGGTTGTTGCATAAGCCCTTAAAATACCATTGCCCTCCTTATACTCTATATAAGGAGCAATAGTCTCATACTTTACATAGCCAAACTGAGTTAAGAAGTCTCTTGGCAAAACATAGACTTGCAAAAATCCCAAAATCACTAATATAGCAGCCTCAATTAGAAGTACTCTTGTAAAAACATATAAGAACCATTGCCGATCAAAATCACCAAATCTAAAAAGAATATAAGCATTAAAAGCAATAACAACATATCTAGTATCAAATAAAAAGCCAATCAAAGTTGCAAGACCACCTGTATAGTACTGTCTAGTTACAGAGATTAATGCTACAAATGCTAAATAAAGCATCATTAAAAGAATAACTTTATCTTTTAATAAACTCTTTATCTGCTTAAAATTTAATAGCAAGAAAATAGAATAAATCAAAAATAATAGATAATTAGGAATATCCTTAATACCTTTTAAAATCTCAGGGTTAGAAACAAAAGTACCTAAATAGGTAGACAAAAAACCATGAACCGGTAACTCTACAATAAAAAAACTTAGAGTAATTAAGCCAATTATTGTCAAAAACCTAGGTAAGATTAGACCCACGTTCCTATTATTCATAAGCATTATTATAACTGCTCAGCTTTTTTTCAACCACTAGATGATATACTTTATCTTAAAATAAGGAAGTTTTTAATGAAAAGAAGTCCAAACTTTATTTACAGAGTTTTTCTGGCAATTGGCGATATTGTTGCAATTTTAATCTCCTTTGTCCTAGCTTTTATCATGCGAGTTACACTAAGCTCTAAACCAATTGTTTTCCAGGTCGAAGCCATCCCCTTTATCTTAACCGTTACTATGCTAGTACCGTTTTGGATTATCACCTTTTATCTTTTAGGTCTATACGACAAATCAGTTTATTCATATAAACCTAAAGAAGCTGGTCGTCTTGCTATAGCATCAATATTAAGCGTGATGTTTTTCATCTCCTACGAATTCGTAACTAGCATTCCTTTATTCCCTGCCAAGATGGTTGCCGGATATTCTTTAATCTTTAGCTTCTTACTTCTTTTTGTAAATAGAAGTATTGCTCGTTTCATTAGAGAAAGTTTACTTCGAAAAGACATTGGCATTTTAAATACTGTCGTTATCGGAAACCATAATAGTACTTATGAGATAATCGACTACCTTCACGACAATCCAGAATCTGGATATAAGATAGTTGGCATTGTCTCTAGTAACCGCTATATTCCTGAATTTGCTAAAAGTCTTAAATATTCATCCTTAAGTAAAGTCTTAAAAGAAAAAGTTATCGATGTTATCATCCAAACCGACGAAAAAGATCCTAGTAGTGTTTATTCAAAAGCTATAGATAATCATATCTCATATATGTATGTGCCCAGCCAAGACTTAGTTCTTACAACTAAATCTTCAACAGACATCCTCGGCGCTCTCCCTATAGTAAGCGTTAAGACCACAACCCTAATTGGTCATGGTAGAGCTTTTAAAAGAGCTTTCGATATTATTATGGGCAGTCTATTTTTAATTATCGCTTCACCCGTTATGTTAATCATTATCCTTGCCATGAAGATTATTGAACCAACTGGTGCAATCTTCTTTAAACAAAAAAGGCTTTCTAGATATAACAAACCTGTCTATATTTATAAATTCCGTTCTATGAAAAAGATTTGTAATGGTCTGTCTCCAGAAGAAGGCTTTAAAGTACTAGGACATCCAGAACTTGCTAAGGTTTATCGAGAAAATGGAGATCAGTTAGAAAATGACCCTAGAATATCCTTTATTGGTAGATTCTTACGTAAAACTTCATTAGATGAATTACCTCAGCTAATAAACGTCATAAAGGGAGATATCAGCCTTGTTGGACCAAGAGCTTTGGTGCCACAAGAACTAGCAGATTATCCTAATAAAAACCTTATCTTATCTGTTAAATCAGGGCTTACTGGTCTTGCCCAAATATCAGGACGTCGTGATATTTCCTTTAGTGAACGCCGTAAATTAGACATTTACTATGTCCAAAACTGGTCCATGATTTTAGATATACAAATAATAATTAAGACCATCTGGATGGTTTTGGTAAGAAGAGGTGCTAAATAAATGGACTTTAAAAATCTAAAAGTTGCTATTGTCTGCGATTGGTTAACAGGAATTGGTGGTGCTGAACGGGTTGTAAAAAGTCTTCACGATATTTTCCCCGATGCTCCAATCTACACTTCTCAATATGACCCAACAAAAATCGATTGGTTCAAAGATGCAGAAGTAAAAACTGGATTCTTAAACCATCTCCCAACTAGTTTAAAGAAGTTTTTACCCGTACTTAGATTCTTTTATTTTAATAATTTAGATCTAAGTGATTATGACCTAGTAATCTCTTCATCCGGTGCTGAAGCAAAAGGCGTAAAAACCGGTAAAAACACTATTCATATTTGTTATATGCACGCACCAACTCATTATTATTGGTCAAGATACAACCAATACCTTAAACATCCAGGAATGGGAAAGCTAGATCCACTAGCAAGACTTGGTTTAAAAACTCTAGTCTCACCTCTAAGAAAATGGGATAAGGCTTTTTCAAAGCGTCCAGATTTTATTATTGCAAATTCAACTCATACTCAATCAGAGATTATGAAATATTATGATCGAGAATCTTTTGTAATTTTTCCACCAGTAGAATTAGCTCGTTTTAAAAACACTTATACTAAAAAATCTGGTTTTGTTGTTACTGGTAGACAAACTCCTTACAAAAAAATAGATCTTGCCGTTAAAGCCTCAAAGGAACTAAACGAAAGATTAATCGTTATTGGCAATGGACCAGACCACCAAAAGTTGCTAGAGATAGCAGATGGTAATAAAAATATTACTTTTGTTCCTAACGCATCAGATAAAGAAGTTGCAGATTATCTAAAAAAAGCCAAAGGATTCATTTTTGCAGGGATTGACGATTTTGGCATCGCTCCTGTTGAAGCCCTTGCCTCTGGTACGCCAGTTATTGCCTTTAATAAAGGTGGCGCTTTAGACTACATCAAAAATAAAGAAAACGGCATCTTATTTAACAAGCAAAATGTAAAAACGCTAAAAGAAGCTATTAAAGAATTTAGTACTTTATCTTTCGATCAACAAAAAGTAGCAAAAACTGCCGACCGTTTCTCTGAAAAACAGTTCAAAGATAATATAATAAAGTTTATTAAAGACTGTTTAAGTAAGAAATAAATTTATTAAATGAAAAGAATTGTAATAGATGGAAGAATTATCGCTTCTTCTACTGGTAGATATGTCGAAAGACTAATTCATTATTTAGAAATCTTAGACAAAGAAAATAAATATTTTATTTTAGTGCCAAAAAAAGATTTAAATCTTTATCCGTTAAAAAATCCAAACTTTAAATATGTGGCTTGTGATATTCCTAATTTTAGTTTTAAGGAACAATTAGATTTAATAAAGGTAATAAAAAGCCTTAACCCAGACCTAGTCCACTTTACTATGCCACAACAACCTTTGCTTTATAACGGCAAAAGAGTTACTACTGTTCACGATCTAACTATTTTAAAAACCTATAATTCAGACAAGAATTGGATAGTCTTTCACATAAAGCAACTAGTTGCTAAATTCTTGTTTAAAAGAATTGCAAAATTAAATGATTTTATTATCACACCTTCTGAATTTACAAAAAAAGATTATATAAAATTTTCAAAAATAGACCCTAAGAAAGTTTTCGTGACTTATGAGTCAGCTGAGAATTTATCCAAAAAAGAAGCTGTTTATAAGCCACTTAATAATCAAAAATTTATCTTATATGTTGGTCAACAATCCGATTACAAAAACATTAAAAACTTAATCTTAGCCTTCGATCAGTACCGAAAAGATAATCCAAAATCAAAAGTTAAATTGGTATTAGCTGGAAAAATTAATAAGGCTACCGAGAAAAATCTTAACTTTGTAAATTCATCTAATCTAACTTTTAAAGAAGACATTGTTTTTACCAATTTCGTAAAAGACGAAGAATTAGTTTGGCTTTATAAGAATGCTATTTGTTATGCCTTTCCTTCTTTTATGGAAGGCTTTGGATTACCTGGTCTTGAAGCTATGGTATATAACTTACCAGTTATTAGCTCTAATCAGACATGCTTACCTGAAGTTTATCAAGACGCAGCTATTTATTTCGATCCTTATGATATAAAAGACATTCAAAATAAAATAGAAGAAATTATCTCTAAAAAAGAACTACGAAACAAACTAGTTAAAAACGGTAATAAATTGCTAAAAAAATACTCCTGGAAAAAAATGGCAAAAGAAACTTTAGAAATATATAAAAAAGCCCTAGATAACTAGGGCCTATTTTATTTTAAGAGCGCATATAGTCGTCTTCTAGACGAACTATATCATCCTCATCTGATGGTTCTTTAATATCAGTATGCTGCCAAATCTCGGCAACAAGTGTGTAGTTAACAGGATCGCCTATCAAACGATGACGCTCTTCCCTGTCAAGCTTAATAACATCGCCAGCTTTAGCACTCTGTACACTGCCTAGATCGTCTGTATCAGACCGACAATACTCACCATCTGTGATGAATTCCCAGCATTCTTTACGCCTATGATGATATTGCCAACTAAGCCTTCGACCTGGTTCTACTATTAAGATCTTTGGGCTTATTGGTAGTCCTGTATATACTGATTCATACTTAAAGAACTCATTAGTAAAACCTGTTGCATCCATATCGCTTAATCTGATATAGGCGCCCCATGGCTTATTAACTTCAACTTCATGAATACTGAAGCCATAATCTCTTAAGATCTGTTCAATCTGTGAAACTAACTCTCTCTTATCCACACCACGACTAATATCTAATTTTGACAGTTCATCCTTTAGCATAAACCCTCCTTTGTTATTAATTTATTATTACTTTTAATAAAATAAGTAGCCTCTTAAAAGACTACTTACGATACTATAACACTTTTCTTAAATTAAGATGATTGTTGAGCGATAATAATATGACGATCCCTACCTTCACCTTCAGAAAAAGTTCTAATATCACTATATTCTGAAGCCACTCGGTGCACTACTCGTCTTTCAGCAGCGTTTAATTGTAATACTTTAGAGTCACCAGTCTTTCTAACATCAGCGATCCACTTTTCAGCTCGTCTAGCGATCATGTCACTATGCTTTTTCTTATAATCTGCAATATCTAGGCTTACTTTTGTAAGATCAGCATCTTTATTACGTAATGTGGTAGATACTAAAGTCTGCATTGCTCTTAAGGTGTCTCCATTACGTCCAATCAAGATCTTATTATATTCAGTAGATGGAACGCTAACTTCAATTACATCTTCTTCACAAGTACTAGAGACTGCTACATTAATACCAAAAAAGAGGATTAAATTCTCAATGTACTGTTCAGCAAATTTTATTGATTCATCTCGATTCATATTATCTCCTCTTCTTTCGGTCATCTTTTGCACTAATTCTAATGACGTTTGGTTCTTTTATAATCTCAGCTTTTTTAGCTTTCTTCTCTCGATTATTTTTACCACCCTTACTACCTTTATAAGAGGACTCTGCAATATTTTCAAGCTCATCTTCATCTTGTCCTAAAATATATTTCTGTTGGGCAACAGCTATTAAGTTGGAAAATGTGTAGTAAAGACAAATAGCACCGGGTAGAGATATCATAATGACTACCATCATGAATGGCATGATTTTATTCATATTGTTCATCATGATAGCGTTAATTTCCGCCTGATCAGCATCCTTACCATCAGCAGCTTCTTTTAAAATCTCTTTAATAGTTCTCTTCTTATCACCACTTTGGGCAGTAGAAGATGTTTGTTTTAACATCACATACTGTAAAACACCAGAAATAATAGCAAGTGCTATTAAAACAATAGTTGTAGATACCGAGGTGTTACTAGCAAATGCAGTTTTAGTAATGTCAAAAAAACCGAATAAATCACGGCTAATTATATTAGGGTCTTTAACTGCTTCAGAAATTGCTGGAATACCTTTTATAAATCCATAGGTGTATTTTTCAAAGTGTTCTTGGATATTGCCATAAACAAACATCCTGATTACTTGAAACAAAGCAATAAAAATCGGTAATTGAATGATTAAAATTAAAATCGATTTAAACGGATTAATATTATATTTCTTATATAATTCAAGCATCGCGATACCAGCTAATTGCTTGTTATCGCCATATTTCTTTTTAATCCTAGCAAGCTCTGGCTGCATTTTACGCATAGCTTTTGTCTGATGTAGTTGCCCCTTAAGTAATGGGTACATCAAAAACCTAACTATTACCGTAAAAATGACAATCCCTATTGCCAAATTCCGACCAGGAATAACGTTACTTAGAATCATAAGTAAGTTAAAAATCGGTTGCACAATAAAAGTGTCAAACATTATTCTTCTTTAACTCTCCACAAAGTTATGTAATATTCTACGTCCAATTATATAACACTTACTCGTCTAACAGCAGTAATCCAGCATCCTTTAATAGCTTTAAAAAAACCTCGTTAATTTCATCGTAATTAATATCTTTTAGATCGGCTGAAAAAACAATAATTGCCATATCTGTGCCAGGCTTAATATTTTTTAAATTAAGCCTAATGATTTCAAACAATCGTCTACGAATTCGATTTCTACTAACAGCTGATTTAACAATCTTCTTAGAGATTATTACTGAGAATCTCGAATTTTTACGCATTTTATTTTCAACATATTTAATAGCAAAAAATCGCGATCTTTTATCGTCAGCATTATTTTTTAGATATCTTAAGCTTCCATGTCCATGAAAGCGATTTACTTTTCTAATCATAAAACATTTACTATTATGCCACGCGATTAATCACAATAAAAAAGAAAACACCTAGAAGGTGCTTTCTTTTATTTTAGATAGCTAATTTAGCTCGTCCTTTAATTCGTCGTCGTTTTAAGACCTTTTGTCCAGCCTTGCTGGAAATTCTTGCACGGAAACCGTGTGTCTTAGCACGATGTCGTTTGTGTGGTTGAAATGTTCGCTTTGGCATATCTTTCCTAGAATACATTTTATTGTTGTCTTAAGCAAACAACATTTGATATTTTCTTAAATTCATTTGCTAGTATATAAGACTTCTCCACAAAATTCAAGCAGTTATCCACATTTTTAACAGAGGTGCACGCTTATGGTGGAAAACTTCTCATCTGTAATAATCTTTCTTTTATACATACTTTTTTACAATATTTTGCTTGCTAGTTTTAGTTGTGGAAAACTTGTAAACAACTTATAATTTATTTAAGATTATCACTGATGACTGAGGGGTTTACTGTGCATGAAGAATGAAATAACAAAGGATGTGCTTGCTTATATGCAATTACATCTAGATACCAAATTGTATAACATAGCTTTTAAAGATTTTAATATCACTTCAGTAGACGGATCGAATGTATACATTAAAGTAAATGGTATTTTTTCTAAAACTCAAATTGAGAAAAAAGAAGATGTTAGAAATACCTTATTAAATGCTTTAAAAACTACTGGTATTAATTCGCCTATTATTCATGTCTCTGATGAATCAACACCAAGAGATTCATCAGCTTATTATAAAACTCAAGAAGTCAGACCTGTAGTTAAATCAAGCTCCATTCATCCAACAAAGGATAGTGGTAGCCCACTTGAATCAAATGGCCTAAATCCAAAATTCACTTTCGATAACTTCATAGTTGGATCTTCTAATGATCTTGCATTTAATGCTTCTAAAGCAGTGGCTGAAAATCCTGGCAAGATATATAACCCTCTTTTTATCTACGGAAATCCTGGACTTGGAAAAACCCACCTAATTCAGGCCGTTGGTAACGAGATTGTCGAAAGAAGACCCAAACAACGCGTCTTATATGCTAGAAGTGAAGAATTCTTAAACAGCTACACTGATTCAATTAGATCTAAAAAGACTAATGCTTTTATTGAAAAATTTAGAAATGTCGATGTCTTAATTATCGACGACATTCAGATTATATCGGGAAAAACTGGAACTCAGGAGCAATTCTTTCATGCTTTTAATGACTTATATCAGCAAGACAAACAAATTATTATCTCTTGTGACCAGCACCCATCTACTTTGCCTGATCTAACAGACAGATTACGTTCTCGTTTCACTCAAGGAATGACTGCAGACATTCAAATGCCAGAATTTGAAACTCGTTGTGCGATCGCTTCTATAAAAGCCGAACAAGCTAATCTATCTCTCGGCAGAGATGTTATTGAAGCCGTAGCTAATGCTATTCGTTCTAACGTTAGAGAGATCGAAGGAATAATTAATAAATTATCCTTGCATATCAACATGATGAATGCCGATCCAAGCGTTGAATTGGTCAACAGTCTAGTTACCGAAGGACGTCCACGGCCAGAACGATTAACTCCAAAAAAGATTATTGAAAGAGTTGCTAGATATTACCAAATGGATTCAAAAGATATTTTAGGAAAATCTCGCTCTAAAGACATCGCTATGGCAAGACATGTATCGATCTTCCTAATATACGAAGAACTTCAACTACCTTGGCAAAAAGTAGCTCAGGCAGTAGGCAGGCAAGATCACACAACAGCTATGCATGGACACGATAAGATTACCAAGATGATCAACGAAAGCTTATCCACCCGCGAACAAATCAATGAAATAAAGGATAAAATCTATGCCTAGACTATGTGTAAAACTTGTTGAAAAACTCTATGACCTTGGTGGATCAATTATTGAAAACCTACATAACCTTTCCACAATCGCTTTTAGCACCTTTTATAAAAAACCTAGTTATGTGGATAGATATGGTAGTTATTCACACGTTTTGAATAAGTTTTCTACTCATTCATCCACAATAAAATACAGCCTTTTAACAGATATAATAACCACATTTTCCACAATATCCACAGTGCTTATTACTATGTCTACTGAATTAATAAATAAAGGATTTAATAATATATATGAAATTAATCGTTAAACAAGATAAATTCGCAAAAGCCTTATCTAGCGTAAATCGCATAGCAACTTATCGAAAAGATTTCCCTATAGTGTCGAATATTTTCATAAAAACACAAGGAAATAGGTTAATCTTAACAGCAACAAATATAGAACTTTCAATTAAAATCGAAATACCAGCAAAAATAGAAACTGAAGGTGAAGTATTAGTACCACCTAAGCTATTAAATAGTTTTGTTACTTCTCTACCTAAATGCGATCTTACAATTGAATTTAAAAATGGAAGACTTAAGGTTTATTCAGATAAATACCGTTCAATATTTAATAGTGTTCCAGCTGACGATTATCCAGCAATTCCTGAAATAGAAGAAAAAGAGGCTGTTAAATATGTAATACCAGCCCTAGAATTTAAAAAAGATGTTAGCCAGGTAATATCGGCTGCAAGTGGTGATACAGCTCGCCCTGCCCTAACCGGCGTCTATCTAAACACTTACGAAGGTTACATCTACTTAGCTGCAACAGATGGTTATCGTTTAGCAGATAAAAGAGTCTTAAAAGTAGATAAAGAAATCGAAGCTTTAATTCCAGCTACTACTCTTCAAGAAGTAGTAAGAGAGATCGATGAATCTACTGGCGATATTGAAATAGTCTTTAGTACCAAACAGGTATTATTTAGAGTTAATAATAGTGACATAACTTCTCAATTAATAGATGCTAAATATCCAAAATATAAGGAAATTATTCCAAAAGAATCAGATACTGTCATTAAGATTAATAAAGATGAATTTATTAGTGCAGTAAAAATCGCTGCTATTTTTGCCAGCGGATCAAATGGTGGTATAAATATTAGTGCTGAAAAAGAAAGTTCATCTTTGATAGTAAGCTCGATAGCTTCTGAATATGGTGAAAATACCTCAGAAATTAGTGCAGATGTCTCAAGTGATGGACAAGTTACTTTAAATAGTACTTACCTATTAAACGCACTTAATGCAATAGATGGAAAAAAGATTATTTTTAGATTTTCTGGTAGGTTATCCCCTTGTGTCTTATATGCAGATGAAAAAGATGTCGATTATATACACGTTGTGATGCCATTAAAGAACTAACATGGAAAAAATTAGTAATTTAAAAATTGAAAACTTTAGATCTCACGAATTTTACGACATATCTTTCCACAATAAAGTAACAATTATTACCGGTAATAACGGAATTGGTAAAACTTCTATCTTAGAAGCTATTTATATAATGCTGCGTGGAAAATCCTTTAAGGGTGTGGATAGCGATATTATTAAACGACAAAAAGAATATTACTCGATAAAACTATCTTTTAGTAATGGACTATATAGAACTTGTCAGTCTAGAAGAATTAACGGCAAAGCAAAAAAGAAATTCGTTATAGAAGATAAAACATCTACGTTACTTGGCAATAAAAATAAATTACCAATTATTTTATTTGAGCCGGATGATTTAAATTTAATTTCTGGTTCACCAAGTCGTAGAAGAGCTTTTATAGATAATTTTATATCTAGCTATGACTTAGACTATGAAGACGCTTTAAAACGCTACGAGAAAGCTTTAAAACAACGAAATGCAATATTAAAACAAGAAGTTATTAAAGAGGATGATTTATTCGTTTGGAACGTGGCCTTAAGTCGTTATGGATCGGTGATTATTGCAAAAAGAGATGATTTTTTAAGAGAGATTAATTTAAAACTTACAAATGAATATCGTCATATTGCTAAGAATAAAGATGTTATAGTTTTAGACTATAAATGTACTATAGATATTAAAAAAGAAAATATCGCGCAGTTATTAATTAATTCTTATCAAAAAGACCGTATTTTGGGACATACTTCGGTTGGTCCACATTTAGATGATTTTGATGTTTATTTAAATTCAAAAAAAGCAGTAAACTCAGCTTCTCGAGGTGAAAATAGATCAATTATTTTGGCTTTAAAGAGTATTGAGTCCGACATTATCTACCAAAAAACTAGAAAAAGACCGCTTATCTTGCTTGATGATGTCTTTAGTGAGCTAGATGAGCTAAGGCAAAAACAACTATTAAATATTTTTAAAGATTGTCAGATTGTTTTAACATCTGTAAATGGTATTAATATAGATAATTCTTTAGAATACCATCTAAAATAAAGAGCTTTATTCGATAGGCTGTCTAGTTGGATAAGCCGATTCTTCATAAGAAGCGATAGTGTTACCAATCGATTGTACGTAAGAAAGTACATAAGTTGGTATGACGTTATCGCTACTAATAATTGGCATAGCTTCATTATGAACTACCCATTTATTGTCTTTTTTTTGTAAAACAATTTTTAGATTATCTCGATTTTTTTCATCGACCGTATCTTTTGCTATTAAGTAAGTTGCATACCAATCGTTTAACATTAATAATCTACCATCCTTTATTTCGTAGTATTTATCTACTTCAGGATATTTTTCTCTAATTGCTTTGTTGATGTTATTTAATTCATTATTTAAAGAGCTAATACGAAATTCTTTATTATATAAGCCATTTAAATGAACCTCTTTAGTAAATTTTGTGATTTCAAAATTATCTTTATAATCTTTTGAGGCATTAGAAAGATTAGCTTTAGCATAATATTTACCAGTAGCTAATTTTATTTTTTCACCAGTATTAGCGGATTTAACCATTTGGTTATTCTCGTTATAGATATTAAAATTGGTGTTTTTGGGATAATCGTTAATCTTAACCTCTATAGAATTTGCCTCTAAATTTGCAAAAATATTAACGCCAGTAACAGCAATCAAGGTGAATAAAATGAAATAAATAGCTATTTTAAAAGTTAAATCTAACTTTAAAAACCAATTAAATACTTTAGATAAGACCATCTATTTATTCTCCTTAATTAGTGGATTTTTAAAGCTTTCGTAGACATATTTATAGTTGTAGCTTTCATCGGTTTTGTTAATAACATTAACCGCCATTGCTCTACTTAAAGGGTCTGTTCCAGAGATTTTTATCGTATAAAAATCATTGTCTTGATCCATCATTAAAGATAAGCCATAGAAAACATTTGCGATTGGTAGTTTTTTAATTAATTCAGGAGTTTGTTTACTAGAAGAACTATTGCCCATAGCGGTTGCGGCAAGCCTGATTTTATTTTGATTATTTTTCATCCAAGCGTTGGCTTGTTCGGATATTGGGCTAAGTCCGATCACCATATTAAATTCATTAGTCTCTGGTACATTAATTACTGTTTCATTGTGGCTAAAACCGTCGCTGCTACCGCTTAACTTATACTTTCCAGGTTCTAGATAAAAACTTTTACCAATCTTGTCCGTAAAGTCTGAACTTCCAATTTTAAGAGACATATTATCTGGTATTGCATAAAGAGTAACTTTTACTTTTGTTCGGTTATTAATTTTTTCAATAGATGAAGTAACTGTCGATGTAATCCAGAGCGAACAAAAGAAGATAATAATAGTTAGGATAGAAAGTTTAATTGCTAGATAATTATTATTTTCCATTTATTGTACCTTCCTATACCATTCGTATTTGTAATTATCTTTTTTCTTATCTGTGCTTAAGAAAGGATAGCTAGAATTTGTATTAACCTGAGCGGTATTGATATTTTCTAGCTGATTTAGATAAGCATTCTTTTCAGCAGCAAAAGAAGTATCTTTTAATGCTCCGCCAATGTAGAAGTAGGCATCGAAATCACTAATTGCAAGGTCTCCAGGTTTTAAGTCTGATTCATTTTTAATGTCGACTTTCTCCCATAAGATTGAACCTCGGTTATTGCTACTAATAGCTTCCTTTAAAGCTGCTCCAGTACCTTTATTTTGAATTAGCTCCATCTTTATAGTGTTATCATAACCACTGGCAAGAATTGCTAGACTTACAAAAGCAATCGCATCTTTACCGTCTTTATTAGCCCCAGTCCAATATTTTTTAGTATTAGCGTCTTTTATAACAGAATCGTAGAATTGGGTAGCTCTTGGATTGTCTTTACTTCCACCAGACATTTGTCGAATGGTAATCATTAGTGATCTAACATCTCCTGAAGTATTAGTACTTAAGTCTGTACAGTCTTCTTTAGATATTTTTGGATCGTTAGTGAAGTTACCGGATATATTGCCGGCATTAGCACCTTTATTCTCACGGAATTTCTTAGCAGCATCAATCCTTATATTAATTGACGCATTTAAGTTGGCTGGACGTTCATAGTAATCACCAAATTTTCTAGTAGCATCTTCAATACTGTTAGAATTTACTAACATTCCATAAGCTCTTTTTTCAGAAGAGATTAATTCCTTCCAGGTGTAGGCAACTTCTGCTAAGAAGATATCTTTCATCTTGTCTGAATTAATTCCGGAATAATTTCCATCGTTGTTATCTATAGAGATTAACTTTTTAAAGAATTCGGCTTTCGAGCCTTCTGAATCATCGTTAACGCTAAACTTGTTATCATTAGGAATCTGAATGCTTAAATCATATTGCTTGTATCTGCCACGGAAAACATCAAAAAGAAATTCAGTAATTAATTTAGTTCTTCTTCCGGTGTCCCATTGGGCAAGGCCAAAACCTGCACTATAAGATAACATCTGTTGGTAGCTCAAGCTTCTAAATTTATTAACTTGAGAACGTTCCATACGTATTGGATTAATTCCCGATTCAGCATACCAGTTACCTAAAATAGCAGCAGCTTGAAAATCTTTTAGTCCCATAGCTTGAAAGAACCGATAAGCAATCTCAGTACTGCTGCCGCCCTTTTCTTTTTCTTTCTTCAAAGTTTCAAAAAGTCTCTTCTCTTCTTCGCTAACATTTATCTCACCAACGCTAGCATTGTTATTCTTTTGCGTATCACAAGAGGTTGCACACTGATCATAGAACAAAATGCTGTTAGCATTATAAAACTCTCTTAGCTGTTCTTTTTGAGCTTTAGTGCAAGTTAAAGTCTCTTCGTCTGAACTACCACTAAGTGGTGATACGGCATGAAGTGGTGACGCCACGTTTAATAGTACATAGCTAATAACTAGTAGATATAAAGATATTCTTTTAAAATTTTGTTTAATTCCTCTTATCTTCATGTTTTATCCTTTAGGAAAGTTTAAAATATCAGCGGACGGAGGTATCTCGCACTTTACATAGTTATAAAGTGGAGTGCTAGCACAATCTAAAAAGACAAGATTAGAATCTTTATTAAAGGAAATATCGAAAGAATTTTTTTCAGGCATTGAATCAACGGTTAACCTTACGATATCTGAATTATCTTCATCAACTGAAAAACTGTTATCTCGTACTTTAGCAGTTCTATTTCCTTTGCCGTACATTCTACGTAGCGTAATAGCTACTTCTTTCATTATTTTCTGGCGTTGCTTATCGTTTAAGGAATTATTGTCCAACTTGCCCCAATCAATATCGATTGTTGTTTCATTTGCAATCTTTTCATTATTTTTAGCTGTTTCTGCCCTAAGTTCAGATGTTTTGGCATTGTCATCATCCGATACATTCATATCGGTATTAAGCCCTGATTGATTCTTTTCTGTGTAATTTTCAGCCTCGGTGGTTTTTTCAGGATTGCTTTGAGTGAATATTGAAAAGTAAGCAAAAGCAGAGCACCCAACTAGAATTAATAAAATTATGCCAGTAAAGATGAGTTTGATTTGTTTAGAAGAAAGGTTCATTATCTAGCTCCTGCCGGTCTTCTGATCCGAGCGATTTTTACGATGTTTTTATCTCTTTTACTGTGGATGGATCTGCTGTAAATAGCCTTTGCAAGACCATTCCACCTGACCCAGGCGGCGTTGTATTGTTCTACTTCAAATTTATCGCCCATTACTCTGGTGACCACTGCAATATGTCCAAAAGTACTACTACCTTGACTAGTACTGATAAAGTCTCCGGTTTTTAGGTCATTTACGCTGACAGCATCAGCAACTCCATTATCAATTAGTTTGCCTGCAAATTGTATACCGTGACCTGTTAGGCCTACATTGTATGCCCATCCAGATTGACCTTCTTTTTTACCAGTATTATTGCCCGCTATTTGTTGGCTAGCACGCCATTTAGCAAAGGATACACATTGTCGAATAATTCCTAATCCTCCATATTCTGTACAGTTACCAGTTGCAAGAGAATCATCGCTACAGCCATAGTTATAATATTCTGGACCACGGAATGGATAGTCGTCTCCCGCCTCTTGATTCATTTCAGATGGCTGTTCTTCGTCTTCATCGTTTTCCATGCCGTCTAAGGTTGCATCGTCAATTAGATACATCCTATAGTTATTTATCTCTTTCTTTAGCTCTTCGCCTTTTGTACTGTTTTTAGTCTCAGCATCGATGGAATCTTTGTAACAATATTCTGGTCGAGGATCGTCACCGGACATGGATTCATTAGTGTAAAATGGCTCTGTGTTTTCCATACAGTATTTTCTGTAGTTGTAGCCATTTAGGATCTCTTTTTTATCGCCTTCTCCACCAATTACTCTATAACCAACCGCTTTATTCATGTAGTCGTTGCCAGTAACTCTTTTACCATCTTCGCCAACAGCTTCTATGAAGTCACCTTTTTGAACTAGTTCGTCTAATACCTTTGTAGGTTCTTTATCTAGAGTCTCAGTATTGCTTCCATATTGCATATTGCAGAATGGGTCGGCTGCGACACCAACATCTTTGTAGTCGTCATCGTTACAGACTTCAAATTGTTTACGGTAATCGTTCTCGTCTTTTGCTAGAGCAAAAGAAGTTAAAGAAGCTTGTCTCAATGAAGTATTAAACATTCCAAGAAGGCTTGTAATACCTGAAGAAAGTGAACTAACCTTAGTTGAAAATGGGAGCATATTAGTCATTAGATTACCCATAAGGGTGTTTTTAGAAGTGATATCGAAAGGACTGCGATTAGCCCGATCAATGGCTGCAAGTTCAGCATTTTTCTTATCCATATAACTAACAGTCTTTACCGCTTCATCGATATTTTGTGGTCTTAATCCAATAGATTGTGAACTGGCGGCAGCCTGTGCTCCAGCACCTGCAGTGATCATGTTACCAATCTGTTCACCGTTTTCATTACCAGTAGTTAGCCCTTCTTTCATGCCATTCATAACACTATCTAAGACAGGTTCTAATAATGCACCTACAATGGAACCAATAATACTACCAGCAATTGCACCACCAACAAAAGCAACAGGGCTTGAAAGGAAGGAGGCTATATCGGCAAGGCTTGAATCTGCTGCTTTACAGGTTGTCTTATTAGCTACTAATCCAGCAGGAGTTTTATCAAAAAATCCTTTAATACTCATAGTGAGTGATGCAACGAATCCAGCTCCTACTCCACTACCAATAACGTACTTTGTATAGTTCTTGGATGTTTTCTTTGGTACTTTAGCATCATCATCAACAATACTCTTTTGTCCATCGGATAATTCATCGTATTTAAAATCACCAATACTTCTATCTACTTTATCTTCACCAACGCCTACGGTTTTCATTGCCTGATTTAGATCTTCTGGACGATTATCGATATTTTTTACCGTGCCATAAGCTGCGTATTTATATCCGTCCGAATCAAATAAGTTTTTACCAGTAGTCTTATCTGGTTGAATAAAGCGATTTCCAAGGTCGTTAATTGCTTCGGATGCTCCAGTGCCAGACATTAAGGCATAAATTAATTTCATAATGGTTGAGAAATAGCCAATATAAGCAGTAACCTGCATTACTTTATAAGCATTTACTACCATCGCAGAAGTCGATCTAACTCCACACATAAATTTAACAACTGCTCCAGCACCAGATGTTATGTTGCGTGTACTTTTGCTAAATACGTCTTTAAGCTTACCTTTAAATTTAGTTTTTAGATCTTTTAGGAAAGTTTTTCCCTGTTTACCAACTTTTTTACCACGACCATCTACATCGCCATCTTTTTCGGCTTTAGTATTAATGGATTTTACTTCAGATTCTTTCGATTTACTGGAATTTTTCAGAGTTTTTGAAAAACTAGTATTCTCTTTTTCACCCTTTTTTGGCTTACGAAGTTTGTTGATCTTATCAAGAACATTGCCGGTCAGGTTTTGCAGAGTTTTCCAAGCTTTACCTGTGTATAAAGTTTTTCGTTTAGGATTGTTTATCTTATTAAAGACTCCTTGTAAGGTTGAATCGTTTTTAGATAATTTAACAAACTCTGTGGCATTAAAATTTTTACCATTATAATTAATGCTTTCTATCTTATGGCGACCAAGAAGACCTTTTTTTGATTTAACTTCAATACCATGGCTTTTTAGGGATTTTATCTCTTTATCCGATAAATGCTTAAAGCTACAGCGTCTGGTTATCTTTCCACATTTAGCAATATCATCTGAATTAATTTTAGAGCTTCTAATCTTACTACCTCTAATATGAGAAAAAACTTGTGAGGTGCTAAATTTTTCCATTAAGTAGTGTCCAACAGCAACTAAGGACATTGTTTGAGATGTTGCTCCAAGTCCCAACACTAAACCAAAAATAATTGACACTAAAATAGCAACTGGAGATTTACGTTGCACGTTTTTGGCAAGAGATAATTTACCTTTACCAGATACACTATTTTTAAAATTAAGCCTACTAGAGGAATTTTCCTGGTTTCTAACATCTTCTGCGGTACTCGACGAGGAATTATTTTCACTGGCCGTTTTCTTCTCTAAAGCACTTAAAGAAGGACTGACGGATTCGTCGGCCTCTTTTTCGGAATTCGGAGTGAAATTAGTTATTTTCATTAATCCTCACCACACTTATATATAGATTATATCAAGTAATGCTTATTTAGCAGAAAGGATTTAGAACTTTTAACGTTCCATTGGATTGGTGGTAATTAAACCATATTCGGTGTCGGAACTAGCAATTTCAATATGCACGTGATTTTGTCCAGCAAAGAATAGTCCTTGTCCAACTGGAAATCCAGATAACCTAGTTTTTTCAGCTTCAGTTAGCTTAAAGACGTCACTTAGCACTTCAACAGCCGACACAGATTGCTTTAAGAGCAACTGCATAGAAGAGTTAGCAACAATTGCTCTTCCCATGCGTGATCCCATAAAGTCTTCAACATCCTGAGTAATTGTAGTAATACCTAAGTAATATTTACGAGCTCTTTTGGCTAATGAGAATAAGAAATTAGCAGAATCTTCGTATTTCATTAATTGCCATGCTTCATCCACGATTAGCATGCGTCTTCTTTGATCTGTTCTGGTGATATTCCAAATGTGGCTTAAGGTGATATACATCGCAACTGGACGTAATTCATCTTCTAGGTCTCGAATATTAAAGACGACCATTTGGTTATTGATGTCTATATTGCTCTGTTGCGAGAAAATGCCAGCAAAAGTACCGGTAGTGTATTTACGTAATCGTTGAGCAAGTCGAGGACCAGTACCGCCCATATGAAGCAAAGTATCATAAAGATCTTCCATTACTGGAGGTCTTGAATTATGCGTTAGTGGATCTGAAGTAATACCTGCTCTTGAATAAGTATCGATTAAGGCGGTATCAAGATCTGAATCTTCTTCTGGCGTTAATTTATCTCCTCCACCTAACATTAAGCGAAGTAGGCCGTGTAATGTTATTAAGTTAGCTCTTAGAGAGTCGTCGCCATCGTCGGCATCAATAACTCGTGGAAGATCGAAAGGATTAATTCTAATATCTGAATTTAGGCTAAGTGAAATATAGCTACCACCAACAGCCTCGGCTAACTTTTCATATTCATTTTCTGGGTCAATAATAATGATTTCTGTGCCAATCATCATGGAACGAAGAGCTTCTAGCTTAACTGTAAAGGACTTACCAGCTCCAGATTTAGCAAAAACAACCATATTGGCATTTTCTAAGGTAAAACGATCAAAAATAACTAGCCCATTGTTGTGCATGTTAATTCCATAAAGGATTCCTCTTTCTTGAGAAAGATCGGCAGAAGTGAATGGGAAAGTGGTCGAAATGGCACCAGTGTTCATATTACGTTGAATACGTAGCTGGTCGGTCATCTGAGGCAATGTGCTGTTTAGTCCTTGTTCTTGTTGTGAGGAAGCAACTTTGGTATAAACCATCTGTTGACCAAAAATCGACTCAATCTTGTGTCTAATGTCTTTTAGTTCATCCATACTGTCGGCATAAATAGTGACATAAAGACCAAACCTAAAGAAGCGTTCACGTCCAACTTGTAATTGGTCACGAAGTTCTTCAGCATCTTGGTAAGCAGATTCAAGTGCTGGATCACGAACTTTACCCTTTTCAGCATTAATCTCGATACTAGCTTCTAGCTGGGATACTTTTTTACGGAGATTGTTTAGAACAATTTGTGTATCGACTGGGTAGATAAACATGCTAATATCGATAACCTCATCGATATTAATTAGATAAGATAACCAACCTGTAGATAATTCTCTAGGATAGCCATAAACATAAATAGTGGTTGCATATTTAGTACCAAGCCTAAAATGTCCGGATTGAATATCTAGTGAGCTTGGCGAAATAGTATCACGAAGCGAAATCATTCCCCTCTTAAAGGTATTCTCTACTTCCACGAGTTCCATCGCTTTTTGGCGAGCTGCAATATCTTCTGGTGAGATTTGTTGATTTTTCTTACCAAACATTAGAACATTCCTTCATCTTTATTAGAGTATAAATCTATACGTTTATCTGACTTTCTAACGTATAAGCTTTCTTGGTCTTTAAAACGTTTTAGTGGTTGGCGAATAGCGGTATCTGGATTATAGAAGTTATAGAATAGCTCTCCTAATTGAGCAGTAGATAAACGATTACATTGAATACCAAGTTGAATTAAGCCACTCATAATTAATGAAATACGGTTTCTAAGTTCTTCTTTTGCTCGATCCATCGTAACAGTGTCAATTTTAATTTCTTGTTTTTCTCCAGATGAAAATAGGCTACTAAAGAATCCTTTTGATTCAGCCACAGCATTAGATCTTTTACTTGGATCTTCGTACGATACAATCACAAAAAATGTTTTACTCATAATGTTTGCTTGAGTGGATAGTTCATCTATGAAGTTAATGTAATCCTTCATTAGCTCATTTAATAGTAAATTGTCTTGTGATGATTGAATGTCTATGAGCTTATTAATATATGGACCGAGATCTACTTTTTGCGATCTAATTAGGATTTGAATATTGAAATTCAAGGAGTTAATAAAGCTTTGGTAGGCGTATTCTACTCCCTCTTTTTCTTTTTCACTCATTAGATCAAAGTTGATCGATTTACATTCAACAATTGCTCTAAATGTACCATCTTGCATTACTACTAAATCATCTCGAATTTCAGAGATTAATAGACTGCTTTGAGCACTAGCTTTTACTTGCTTATTCTCTTCTGGTTTTTGCGTATTTGAACCAATTGGCATTACTGGTGGTTGACTTTGATTTGGGCTAAGAGGTTGTAAAGGACTACTAGTAATTGGCTGATTAAATTGATTTTGTTGAACAAAGCCAGCTGGTGGTGGTGAAAATGTATTTGCCTGATTAACAGAAGCAGTAGTAGGACTGGCGTTAAAATTATTATTTACTTGAGGAGACTGATTCGATGGACTTTGTGAAGGATTATTAGGAATATTAAAAACTTGAGGATTGCTATTACCTCTCATAACGGTTGGATCATATTGTTTGGGATTATTTGGTTGCATATCCTACCTTAAAGCAATAAATACTTCTTGATTCTCCTTCTTTTCTTTTATCCTCTCAGCCTCTCGAGCAATTGTTGCAATGCTTAAATCTCGATTATTAGCTAAGTTAATTATATCAGGATCACTAACTTCTTGTGGTTGCTTTTCCTTATGAATGGTGTTGTCGATAATTGGCTTTGGCAAGATCGGCACTTTGTTCTGATCTTTATCCATATTATTAGTATTTGTTAAGATTTTGCGTTTTTCATGGCTTTGAATTACAGGCTGTTTATTTAAATTAGGATCTACGTTAAGTACCTTTTCATTCTTTGGAACAAAAACTTCTGGTTTTTGATTCTCTTTTGCTGAAGATAAATTATTTACAAGTTGTTGTTTGTGTTCTAGATTTTTCTTTTGAATTACCCGATCTAAAGTAATGCTAGTTGCACTATTCTCATCTAGAATATCCATTTCATCGGCGGAATTAGACAAGAAAGATTGTTGCATAGTTGAAAAATTAGCAGAATCAAGACCTTTAACTGACCAGCCTTGAGTGTCGGCAATTTTAGATAGATAATCGATACGTTTTTGAGCTTCTTCCTGTGAGAAATCTTTTAGAGTGATTTTATTAGTGTCTTCAGTTGGTGCGGTAATAGTAAGCAAAGTTTCTCCACTACCTTGGATCCAAGGCCTTTGTTTTGGCTTAAAAAAGAAACTAACCATGGCTGCAAGATAGACTTCCATTGGTTGATCTTTTTTCAGAGGTAAAGCCAAAACTCCAAAAATAATAATAAATGGCAATGGAATTACTACAAGCGGAGGAAAAATACTAAACATTACCCAGGCAATAGCAATCCCAACTACTGAGATAACTAAGTAGATAAATTGCCTAAAGCTAAAAGGTCCTAAAAGCTTATCTTCGGCTTCAACGTTTTGTGGTACTTTATAAACCGCCATTAATTAATATTATAACTTAAGCACTAGTGCTTAAAGATACTGCTCTTAAAAATTTTAATTATTTGGTTTTTTAGGATTTTTAGCTTTATTTATTGCGTCCATTTTCTTTTTATCGGAAAGGCTGGTTGATCCGGATAATTTTTCAGAAATTATTTCTTTTTTGTCGTTTCGAAGTGGCACTTCAATGGATTCTGTCTTAGTGACCGTTTCTTTCATTTCTTTAGCTACTTCTTTAGCACTAGTTTTTTGTTCGGTGCTCTGTTTAGGACTAAAGAATTTTGCCATTTCTTCTTCTGGAACTTTTGCTCTGTTAAGAACGGCTTTTAGTTCAGATTTTTTTACATCTCTAGGAATAGGATGAGCTGTAGCATAATCTCTAGTTTTTGAATTTGTTGCCTGTGTCAATGCTGCATTAATATTTTGGTATTTTTGAAGCTCCTCTGAAGTACGAGCTTTTTGAAGCTCCTTATATTCAGGACTATTGTTATATTTATATTGTGCTTTTTCAGCTGCCAGTTGGTTCACGATATTAGCAGCCTCGACACCATTCATTGCAAATTGACCTTTGTCTGTAGATTTCCAGTAGGCCTCAGCCTTCTGTTTATTAGCGCTTAATGTTGCATCGTGTAAGCGATTTCGATGATCCATAGCCTGCTGATATCTAACAGCAAACTGTTGCCATTTTGGTTTTCTTGTAAGATTATCTGTAGTAATTTCTTTAATTCGACGATTAGCAAAGTTTCGTGTACGGTCAATAGGTCCTTTGTTAGGATCATTAAAGATTCTTCCACCTCTTTTAGGATCGGTTAAGAATGTAGCAACAGCATTCATGGTGCCTGAGCTGAATTTCAAAATAAATGGTGTGATAGCAAGTGGTAGTACTTGTACTAATAAACCAATAATTAATCCGACGGTAGATGCAGCGGTTGCAATCATGGCAAGACCTGCAAGTTGTGAAACTGCAAATATCAGGCTAAACATTGGATAAAACACTAATAAACTAATAAACCAATCTTTCCATTTATCAAAAAACTTTTCAGTGTTAGGAAATAGCATCATTGCAAAAGCTAAAGGAGACAAAATAACAAGTAGAGGGATTAATGCCTGTCTGATCGCTAAAATTAAAAGTGCAATTAAGATTGCAATTATAGCTCCTACTAAAGCTGGTAAAAGAAGGAAAATTAATCCCTTAATGCCACCAGCTGCACCAACAGCTGTGAAAGCTTTAAAACCTGCAGCACCTGCTATACCGCCAGTAAGAATAAAATTGGATAAACTGGACGCTGTAACGGTGTTATTTTGAATTGATAAATTCTTTCTAATATCAGTGACGGCATCATAAGTTCCATGACCTAAGATGTTAGAAATATCGATAGAAGTAGCAGAGATGATATAAGAAAGATTTACTAATATTGCTGCTACGATTAGTTTTGGAACAACACTTTTAATAGTTACAAGATTGCCATCGTATCTGGTTAGATATGTGATAACAATGATGATAAAAGCAATGACAAAGAACATATTAGCAATGTTTCTAACAGCTTCCCATATCTGGTAGGTTGGATTGTTTGTCTCAGTAAGGTTTAAAGGCTGCACTTCAAGGAAGTTTGATATTACTGAATAAACTACATCCATACCGGAAGCTAAAAATCTAGTGATTGGGCAAACTGCCCAGCCAAAACCACCGCTGATTTCACAACGTGCTGCATCTACCCCGTTTGAACTATCTACTTGCGATAAAGATTGTTCTTCAGCGTAAGAATTAGTAAAAGATATAAAGCTAAAAGAAAAAATAGCAAAAATAAAAATAACCAATAGTTTAAAAACATTGAGTTTTTTATTAGTCTGTTTTTTATCTTTACTAAACATAAAACTACTTATAACATTACCATAAAATGGCTATTTTAGCAACTTTGTTGATTAATATAACCATTTTAGATTATTGCTAAATATTTTTGAATAAAAATAAAAAGTTTAATCAAGTAGTACGGATATATTATAATAATTGATATGAAGAAAGTATTGCTGTCTTTTCTGATATTAATTGGACTTGGTACGTTGGTGTTATCACCTATAAATGATGTTTATGCCGCTAAATGTGGTGGTGCTAATACATCTATTATTAATTGTGACGATAACGGTGACCAGAATGCAATTATTAAACTACTTACTAGCGTTATTAATATATTAAGTGCTGGTGTTGGAATCTTGGCAATCGCTGGTTATATCTATGCTGGCCTTCTTTATACAACAGCTGGAGCTGATCCTAAAAAAGTTAAAGCTTCGAAAGATATTTTTACTAATGTCACTATCGGTATTATAGCTTATCTAATAATGTGGTCTGTAATTGAATGGCTAATTCCAGGAGGAGTCTTTTAATGAGTAAAAAGTTAGCTGTGCTTATCACCCTATTTGGTATTGGTTTCTTTACTTTATTTTCGACCAACACTTATGCACAAGTACCTTCAGTAACTGAGGGTGGTGGCGGAGGAAGTACAAGTTCTTCTGATGGAAAATGTAGAACTCACTTTTTATTTATACCAACTTGGTATCGTGGTTTAACTGATGGTAATTGTAATATTCAGCTAAAAGCCGACGAAGGTAGTAATACTGGTTCGGGAATTTCGAAAATTGTTTGGACGATTGCTTTAAACCTAATTCAAGGACTCGCAACAATTGTTGCTTATGCAACTATTATTTATATGATCTATGGTTCTATGCTCTATTCGTTAGCTCAAGGTGATCCTAAGAAGCTTGGCGCTGCCAAGAGTACTATTTCAAATGCTATTATCGGTTTTGTAATATCTCTAATTTCCGCTGTAATAGTGAATTTTATTTTCGGAGTATTATCTAAATAATGAAAGTAATGTTTTATTCAGTTTTTTATAACCTAGCTGCTCAAAGTACTAAGTTAGATAAAAGTAAAATTAATGGTTATCAGGATGGTAATTCTGGATTACTTACTAATGCTATAAATGCGCTTTTATATATAGCAACTATTATTTCAATTATCATGATTATCTATGGTGGTATTTCTTACGCTACTTCGGAAGGTGATCCTAAAAAAGTTGCCAAAGCAAAAGGCACGGTAATGTCTGGAGTAATCGGTTTTGTTTTAGCAATCTTAAGTATTACGATAATGATGTTTGTATTTAATAAGGTGTCATAATGTTTAGTTTATTATTTGGCTTATTTATTTTAGGAACTACTCCAAAGGTTGAAACTACTACCTTTCAAGATAATAGTAGTAGCGTTATAAAGAATATAAAGAATATTGGTACTCAAGATCTTTTTTCGGCTTGTGATCAGGCGACTGGTGCGGCAAAAGAGTATTGTAATTCGAAAAAAGCTAGTGGTAATACAACGACGAGTGATTCTTTAGTAAAACTAGTTATGAATACAATGTTTTACATTGTAGGCATTGTATCAATTGTCATGATTATCTATGGTGGCATGAAATATACGACATCGTCAGGTGATCCTAAAAAAGTTGCTAGTGCTAAAGCTACTATTCTCTATGCAGTAATTGGACTAATAGTTGCGCTTTTTGCAGTAGCAATTGTTCAATTTGTCTCAACTAGAATAAAGTAATCTGTTATAAACATTAGCATTATCGTATAATAGCTATTATATGAGGCTTTCGGATAGTACGGTAGAGCGTCTTTTGGTGGACAAGAAAGTCATCTCAAAAGAGGATCTCGACAAATTAAAGGAAGAACAAAAGCAAGGAAATCGTCCCTTGCAATCTATTGTTGTCAAAAATAATATTATTTCCGATAAAAATTTAACCAAGCTTTATGCTGATTATGCAGAAATTCCTTTTGTCGAAATTAATCCAAAAGAGGTAGACAAAGAAATCCTACTTACCTTACCTGAAAAAATTGCTAGACAATATAACGCAGTAGTTTTCGGTAAAAAAGGTGAAGTTAAGTGGCTTGCTATGGAAGACCCTGACGATGTTCAGGCTGTAGATTTTATCCAAAAGCAAATGGGTTCTAACTACCAATTATTCATTGCAACTAAAGATAATATCTTACAAGTTTTAGATAATTATCGGGATGGCGTTGCCGAAGAGCTAGATGATGTTATTGCGATTCAAGAAGAAGATGATGCGGATAAAGAAGAAGTTCGTGAAGAGGATATCTCGGAAGATTCGCCAATTGCCAAGACTGTTAATTTAATTTTGGAGTATGCAATTCGTTCGGGAGCATCGGATATTCATATTGAGCCACGTGAAGAAAATCTTCAGGTGAGATACCGAATAGATGGTGTGCTTCAGGAGGCTAATAAATTACCTCGTAATGTAATGGGAGCTTTAATCTCTAGAATTAAAATTTTGTCTAATCTAAAGATCGACGAACGTCGTGTGCCACAAGATGGACGATTTAAGATTACTGTGGCCGGCAAGAAATATGCTTTACGTGTCTCTACTCTACCAATTACTGAAGGTGAAAAAATAGTAATGCGTGTCCTAGACGAATCCAATAAAGCCTTAACACTAGAAGAATTAGGTTACTGGGGCTATTCCTTAGAAAAGATTAATAATGCAATTAGCCAGCCATATGGCATGATGCTAGTTACTGGACCAACTGGTTCTGGTAAGTCTACTAGTTTGTTCTCTTGTCTTACCTTATTAAATAAACCAGATGTTAATATTTCTACTGTTGAAGACCCAGTTGAATATAAGATCCCTGGAGCAAACCAGACGCAGGTTAACCCGACAGCGGGAATGACTTTTATTGCTGGACTTCGAGCTTTGCTGCGTCAAGACCCAAATATCATAATGGTTGGTGAGATTCGTGATGGTGAGACCGCAAACTTAGGCGTGCAGGCGGCTCTTACTGGACACTTAGTCTTCTCTACTTTGCACACTAATAATGCTGCAACTTGTTTGCCACGTTTGCTAGATATGGGTATTGAGCCATTTCTTATTGCTTCAACGGTTCGTGCGGTAATTGGTCAGCGATTAGTTAGAAGATTATGTAAAAACTGTAAGGAAAAATATACTCCTTCGTCAGAAGAGCTAAAAATTATTAGTTCAATGTTTAATATCCATTCGTCTGCCGATATGAAAAGAATTAATGCTTTAGAAGAACGAGCAACCTCGGAAGGTATTGGTTCGGATATCGGTGAAAGCTTATCTAGTACTAAATCAACAATTACTAGATTATTTAGACCACATCCAGGTGGCTGCGATGAATGTAATCACGTTGGTTTTAAAGGACGTATGGGTATTTATGAGGTTTTGGATAATACTATTGAGATTCAAAAACTGATCGTGGCAAATGCTACAAGTAATGACATTCAGGATGAAGCAATAAAACAAGGTATGGTCACAATGGCAATAGACGGCTTTATCAAAGCTTTGCGTGGCCAGACATCAATCGAGGAAATTTTAAGGGCAACAAGGGAGTAAATAGGTGGCAACATTTGAATATAAAGCAATTACTAATGCTGGTAAGACAATATCTGGCACTATTGATGGTAATTCTAAAGACTCAGCAACTGAGGCTTTAAGTGCACAAGGTATTAAAGTTATTCAGATAGAGTTATCTAAAGGTAAAGCTAAACATCTTGGTAAGGTAAAGCTAGTAGACCTTGTGCTTTTTACAAGGCAGTTATCTACAATGGTATCGGCTGGCGTGCCTTTAATGAGGTCACTTACAACTCTTCAGACACAGGCCGAAAACCCAACAATGAAGCTTGTGATCGCCGACCTTGTAAAGGAAGTTGAAAGTGGTGCACAGCTTGCTGATGCTCTTGAAAAACATCCAGAAGTCTTTACGCCGATTTATATTAATATGGTGCGAGCTGGTGAAGCTGCTGGTATTGTTGACGATATTTTAAAGCGTCTAGCAACACAGGTGGAAAGTAGTCAGACTTTAAGAAAGAAAATTAAAGGTGCTATGACTTATCCAACAGTGGTCTTCTGTATTATGATTATTGCCTTCTTTGGTATCATGATCTTCATTATTCCAAAAATTGGTGAGATCTTAAAAGGTATTGGTGGTCCAGATGCAGAGCTTCCTGCTCTTACCGCTGCCCTTCTTGGCATTAGTGATTTCTTGATTAAATTCTGGCCAGTAATTATTGGTGCTGCTGTCGGTGCTGGTTTTATGCTTAGAAAGTTTTTAAAGACCGAAGCTGGTAAGCGTAAGAGAGATGAAATTATTCTGAAGCTACCAATAGTTGGACTTTTGACTACAAAAAGTACAGTCGCAAGCTTTACTCGTACCTTCTCTGCTTTAGTTGGTGCTGGTGTTAGTGTGGTGGAAGCTTTAAGAATTACTGGTAGATCTTTAGGTAATAAGCTATATGAAGAAGATTTAGAAAAAGCTGCTCTTCAGGTGATTAATGGTAAACAAATGTCAGAGGCAATTGGCGAAAGTAAATTATTTCCACCTATCGTCTCACAAATGTTAGCAGTTGGTGAAGAAACTGGTCAGACGGACGTTGTGCTCGTTAAGGTAGCAGAATTTTACGAAGAAGAAGTAAACACCATGGTAGATAGCATGAGTTCTTTAATAGAACCATTAATCATGGTGGTAATTGGTGGTGGTGTTGCTGTTATTGCTGCTGCTGTTATGGGTCCAATTGCCTCGATATCTAACAGCGTTGGTATGGTGTTAACTAGCCTAATCTTTTAATTCATTGTCTAATAAGATATATTTTGTTGACATCAAAAAGCTTATGCATATAATAAACCTTAGATACTCTTGATCTATGTCGTAGAGATCGAATAAAAATAATAAAATTTAAAATAGGAGGGTGGGCTAAATGGTCTCACTTAAACAAAAACAATCAGGATTTACTCTTGTAGAAATTCTTATCGTGATCGTTATTATCGGTATTCTTGCCGGTTTGGTTATCACACAGATTCTTGGAGCAAATGCTAAAGCTCGTGACACAGAGCGTAAAACTGACATTAACAGTATTGTTAATCAGCTAGAAGCATACTATGCAAAATCTAACGGTTATCCAACAAACGCTAAGCTAAATGATGCTACTTGGCGTAAAGGTAACGAAATCAGCTCTGGTGACAGTGATAAGTCATTTAAAGACCCACAAGGAAATGCAGCTACTCTAGCTGATGCAGTTGAACCAGCAGTTGGTCAATATGGTTACACTGCTACTCCAGCTGGTTGTGAAACTGCAACTAACGATTCTGGAGAAAACACAGGTACAGCTAATCCATGTAAGGGATTCATGTTAAGAGTTCGCATGGAAAACACCAAGGAAAAAGATGCTGAAACTGTAAACGGTGTACTTTACTACACACGCCGATCAGCTAACTAGTTGATAATAATCTCTTGATTAAATAAATAGCCTCTTAGAGGCTATTTATTATTTCCCCTATTTTTATCCATTAAAATTAGGTTATTTACTTTAAGCACAAGGATTATTTGCTACAATAGATATTAGTAATGGGTGTGCAATACTTATATGAGTAAATTATTTCATAAGGATAAGCCAATAATTGGATTAGATATCTCTGCTACTAGCATCAAGATTATGTCTGTCGATATTAATAAATGGGCAGTTAAAGGATATGGTTCAATTGAAGTCGATCCTACTAAAATGAAAAATTCTATTGTAGATAGCGATGGACAATTTTTGGCAGAACAAATTAAAGATTTAATTCAGAATAAAATTCAAGGAACTTTTAGCTCTAACCATGTAGCTATGAGTATTCCAACTTCTCTAACTTATTCAAGAAGTATTACGGTTTCTAATAATATTGAAAGTTCAATTGAAGATTCAGTAAAACTAGAAGCTAGTCAATATATTCCAATACCGGTCTCTCAGCTATATATAGACTATGAAGTTACTAGTCGGGACGAAAAGACGACTACTGCGTTAATGTGTGCAGTTCCTAAGAAAATAGTAGATAACTGTATTAGAGCCGCTGCTGAATCAGGACTTAAGGTTATTTTGGTTGAACCTGGAATGTTATCTGTATCTAGATTGCTTCATTATACGGAATCAGGAGAACTTCCAACAGTAATTGTAGATATTGGTTCGGCATCCACGGACGTTGCTATAGTAGACGGTACTTTGAAGGTTACGGGTGGTCTTCCGGTTGGTGGAAATACCTTGACTAGAGACATCTCTGAATCAATGAACGTTACGGTTGAAAAAGCTAGACAACTAAAAGTCTTGTCTGGTTTAAGTGCTGGTCCAAATCAAAGGCAGATTGTAGCTGCTCTTGAACCAGATCTTAATAAGATAGTCTCTGAGATTAAAAAAATAATTAGATATTACAACGAACGTTTGGCTAACTCTAAGGCTATAGAGCAGGTCGTGATCGTGGGTGGTGGTTCTAACGTTCCTGGTATTGGTGATTATCTAACAGATAAGTTAATGATTGCTTCTCGAGTTGCATCACCATGGCAGATGCTGAATTTTGGACGTCTTCCAAAGCCAGATCGTCGATTAGCACCAAGATATCTAACGGTGGCTGGTGTATCTTGTGTAAAACCTAAGGAGATTTGGAAATGATTAATTTAATCAGCTCTGAAGATAAGAAACAATATTTAGCAGCTAGAAGAAATGTTGTTTTAAGAAAATACCTAATATCTTCTCTATTGGTTGTTATGGCCGTATTTTTAGTATATGTAGTTGGTTTTTACATGATCTATAGCTCTAAAAAAGTAGCAGATAGCAAGCTTGAAAAAGCAACTACAGAATTAAGGAAGTATGATAAATCGAAGAATGAAGCTGAACAATATAGGAAAGACATTGAAGTAGCAAAATATGTAACTAGCTCTAACTTTGAATTTAATGATTTCTTAACAAAATTAGCTCAAGTGACTCCAAGTAATGTAATCGTTGAAAAGCTAACAATTGATGTATCGTCGACAACTAGTGGTAAAACACCAGGACAATATAATATTTCCATTCGAGGTAAAAGTTATGACGATATCTTAAGAACCAAAGAATCTTATGAAAAATCGGATCAATTTTCGAATGTCAGTATTACCAGAGCATCTACACAAGAAGATTCTTCTAAAGCTACAGGATCGAAAAGAGATTACCCTTATGAAGCTGATTTAACTATCACGATAGAAGCTCTAAAAGGAGGAAGCAAGTGAAAAATAGATCATTTAGTTTAAAGGCTTCAATCTTTTCCTATATTTTAGGCGCCCTTATGGCAATCGTTATTATCGGGGCTTTTGTTGGAGCTTATTACCTTAATGGCTTTTTAATACAGAAGAAAGATGAAGTATCTAAGGTTGAAAACGATGTAGTTGCTAACGAATCAAGCATTGGTCTTGCTCAAGCTCTAGAACAATATATTAAGAACAATAGAAAAGATATCGACCTTGTTAAAAAAGTAGTGTCTGACACTAAAGAGTATCAATATCAGGACGATATCATTAACGATATAGTAACTTATGCAGCGCAAACAGGCTTAAAGCTACTTAGCGTGACATTTCCAACTAGTATCAGTAGTTCTAGCTCTAAAGACAAAAGCGCACCAGTAAAGACTATGCAGGCAGTAATTGAGATAGATAAAGAGTTTTCTTACGATAAATACATTAACTTTATCTATAAGATAGAACAGAATATCTCTAAGATGAAAATCTTACAAATAAGTATCGATCTTGGAAAAGAAGCTGGTTCTATTACTGGGTCATCTATAAAGTTGGAGGTCTATGTAAAATAATGGATAAGAATAATCCTAGCAAAAAACAAGGAATGGATCTTAAGTCTTTGCAAGAGACTTCTCTAAAGGTCATAAAATCGCTTGTAAGAAAGTCTAAGATAATATTCTTGCTTGTAATGTTATCTTTAGTTCTCTACTCAGCTTACTCGATTGTGACAACGATTAACTCTGAACCAGAAAAATCAGAAGCTGAGGCTGTTAGCAAGCCATACAAGAAAGACTTTAATCAGAAAGTTATAGATAAGGTCAAATCATTGTCTAGTCGCGATGAAAATTCAAATATTGTCTTGCCACCAGGCAGAACAAATCCATTTAATGAATAAGAAAACGTGACAAAAACGAAAAATATTGTTATATAATATAGATAGAAAACACTCAATAGAAGTCTTTTGAAAGGAAAATAAAGAATGAAGAGTTTAAAGAAGGTATTAGCAGTTGTTCCAATGGTTGCCGTTGCTACTCTTGCTACAGTATCTCCTGCAAATGCACAAAGTTACAAAGAAGCTATTAATAATGTAAGCAAAAATGACCCAACTGGTGGAAATGTAAAAGTTGAAAACTTAGTTGGTACAGTCATGAACACAATGTTCTGGGTTGTTGGCATCTTATCTGTCATTATGCTAATTTACGGAGGTATTAAATACATTACTTCTGGTGGTAGCTCAAGCAAAGTAAATGATGCTAAGAACACGATTTTATATGCTATTGTTGGTCTTGTGGTATCTCTAATCGCTGTAGTAATTATTAACTTCGTTAACTCAACTGTTGGTGTTAAATAATTAAGAACTAAAAATAGATAGTACCAAATAAATACGGGAAACCCCGTATTTATTTTTATGGTCAATATTTTTAAAAACAAGATAGATAGATTAAAGAATAAGATAAACAATAAGATTAATAAATAGAATAATAACTAATAAACCAATAAATAAACAAATAAAAAATAGGAGATATGCAGTCTCCTATTTTTAGTTTCAATGTAAATCACTTAACTTGAATGATTGTTGCTTTTTGCTGTTGAACTTTGTTAAATGCAATTGTTAGAACACCATCCTTTAAGACTGCATCTACTTCATCTTCCTTTACTTGTACTGGTAAAGCAATAGTTCTTGAAAATTCACCCCAGTAACATTCTTGGAAGTGCCAGTTAATAGCTTCAGCGTCGTCTCCAGAAGAAAGTGTTCCAGAAATGGTTAAAATACCATCTGAGATACTAACGTCTAGATCTTCTTTATTAACGCCAGCTGTGCGGGCTTTAATAATTAACTTTTCAGCTGTTTCGTAAACATCTACGGCTAATTGTCCTGGAAAATCTTCTCCGCTATTCTCATCCCATTGTTCTTGTGCTTGTTGTTCGACAGTTTGCTCAACAGGTGTATCAAGACCAAGATCATCACCGCCTAGAAAAGCAGCGTCCAAATCATCCTCAATGAATAAATCATCGTTGTTGCGTGCCATATTTATCCTCCACTTATGTTGGCTCACCTTTTTATTACTTATAATATTAGCTAATTTTTTGATGTAGTACAATCGTTTTGTAAAAAATACAGCGTATTTTTTAGTTTGAAATTTCTAATATATATTTTTTAGCTTTAATACTACTACTGTTTGTAAGAATCAGTGTTGTAATTATTGGTAAGAATTCTATTATTCAAAAATAAAAACGCCTAAGCGTTTATCTACTATTTTATTTGGCGGAGAGGGTGGGATTCGAACCCACGGTACCATTTCTGGCACGACGGTTTTCAAGACCGTTACCTTCAACCACTCGGTCACCTCTCCAAATACTTCGGATATAATAACAAAAATATGGGGATAAGTCGATATTATTTGATAAAAATCGATGAATCAAAACCTGATCCACCAGTTACACCATTACCTGTTGCAAAGCTAATAATAAAGTTAACTACAACAAAAGATACTAAAGCGACAATTAATCCAGCTAAAGCATAAAGCACTGTAGCTTTAGCACTTTCTACTTTCTTTGAATCACCGCCAGAAATAACATACTTAATTCCACCAAAAATTAGCATGATAACTGCTAAAATTCCGACAGCATATAACATTAGATGAACAAATTTTGAAACAGCTGTGGACATATCAAGGTTACTAGATACGCCTGATTCAGCGGTTGCAATTTGCACACCTTCTTTTACGGCACTGACTTGAGCAAAAACATCAGAAGAAAATATAAATGAAGTAACAGCAGGAATTGCTGCTAAAAGCATTATGGCTAATAAGACTCTTTTAGATTTCATTCATTCTCCTCTTGAGTAAACTCACTTTATATTATGTACTATAAAGATTTGGTAAAGTTTTGTCTAGTATTAACCTCTGAATAATGGTAGTATTTAAACTGAATCTGGAGGAGTACCCAAGTGGCTGAAGGGGACGGTTTGCTAAATCGTTAGTCTGGGGAGACCTGGAGCGGGAGTTCGAATCTCCCCTCCTCCGCCATAGCACGCACCTTTTGGTGTGTTTTTTAATTTAGCGATATATTATAATAAGCTTATGGATGAGAATAAAGAACCAAGAGAAATGCTAGAGAATATGCCAGAAAACGCGCCAGAAAATCTTGATACTGCAAATCTCGGTGATACTACTAATACTAATGGTTTTGAAGCTTCCGATATGCCTACAAACGAAGCATTAGAAGACAATATTCTCTATTCCTGGAGTGAAGTAGATTACATTAAAAAGACTAGATCGCCAATCTGGTACATCTTATTTGTTTTAGTAATTATTGCTCTAAGCGTCGTATCAGTTGTATTTATGAAATCATGGTCTTTTGTGGCAGTCCTTGTCATGGTAATGGTTGTGGTGCTTGTCTTAGCATATAAGCCAGAACGTTATGCGAATTACGCTGTATCTACTAATGCTATACATGTTAACGATTCTCTATTCCCTATTAGTGAGCTAAAAAGCTATAGTATCAAAGATGAAAATGGTCTTTATGCTGTTACTTTTCATTCAAAGAAGAGATTTAAATTAGGTACTACAGTATATTGTTCTAATAGTGATATAGAACCTGTAAAACAATCCTTAAATGATCTTTTACCACAAGTTAAGAGTGAGCTAGATTTATTAGATAAAATTGCAAGATTCCTAAGCCTCTAATGCTTTATAGATCCTGATATTGATGATATAATCCTAGAGACGATATGCACCCGTAGCTCAGCTGGATAGAGCGTTGGCTTGCGGAGCCAAAGGCCATAGGTTCGAATCCTGTCGGGTGTACCATATGTTTACCGCTTTATGCGGTTTTTTTATAGTAAAAAATAATTAAAACATATAGAATTAAACTAATTGGAGAGATGCAGGAGTGGTTGAACTGGCCGCTCTCGAAAAGCGGTATGGGGCAA
>ERZ773035.17-NODE-17-length-142174-cov-13.316341_pt1 | contig 142174 bp, 111 predicted proteins | sample MGYA00511487_ERZ773035 | MGnify/ENA primary metagenome ERZ773035 (study PRJEB29015, sample SAMEA2737985) | human oral metagenome | biome: human oral; feature: human-associated habitat; material: dental | place: China | collected 2024 ... | reverse complement strand
CCGAAGATGACAGATTTACAGTCTGTTCCCTTTAACCACTCGGGCACCTACCCATATGCGCTCTCGCGCGTGAACATCAACTATAATACAGAAAATCTGACGGACTGTCAAGTATTTTTCTTCACATCGGCAATCGGGCGCACTGTAACATAAAGCGCCGCAGAAAAAAAGAAACTCTCTCACGAGGGAAAGTTTCCATCAAAGATACGATATCAGCGCTCGCGCAGCCAGACAGGAATATCGAGACCACTGTCGAGTCCAAGCGCGGTATCTGTCTTTTCTGCGGCATCTTCCTTCGGCTCTTCCTTTGGTGCGGGTGGCTTTTCCGGCGGCTGAGGAACACCGAAAGTCGGCGGCGGCGGATTGATAGAAAAGGCGGGCTTTTGCTCTTCTGCCGGCGTTCCGAGCGGCTCTATCTCGTCCGAATACCCGGTGGCTATAACCGTGACGCGGACGACGTCGCCCATCGAGTCGTCGATTGTCGCGCCCCAGATAATATTTGCCTCGCTGTCTGCATCTTGCTTGACGAGCTGGCTCGCCTCTTCGATCTCAAGCATGCTGAGCTTCGACTCTGCCCCCGTGACATTGATGAGAATGCCGCGCGCACCGTCAATACTCGTCTCGAGAAGCGGCGAAGAGATCGCCGTCTTTGCGGCCTCGAGCGTCGCGCTGTCACCGGACGATTCACCGATGCCCATGAGCGCAGACCCCGCATCCTTCATGATGCTTCTGACATCTGCAAAGTCGAGGTTGACAAGCCCCGGCAGGGCGATGAGGTCACTGATGCCCTTGACACCCTGCCGGAGAATGTCGTCGGCAAGGCTGAACGCCTGCGTAATCGGCGTCTTCTTATCGACGATCTGCATCAAGCGGTCGTTCGGAATCGTGACAATCGTATCAACATGCTTGCGCAGCATCTCGATGCCAAGCTCTGCATTGCTTTGACGCTTCTTGCCTTCAAACGAAAAAGGACGCGTGACGACGGCGACCGTAAGCGCACCGATCTCACGGGCACATGCCGCGACGACCGGCGCCGCTCCCGTACCCGTGCCGCCGCCCATACCTGCAGTGACAAAGACCATATCTGCGCCGCGAAGTGCTTCAATGAGGTCGTCGCGGCTTTCCTCTGCTGCTTCCTGTCCGATTTCCGGGCGCGCGCCAGCGCCAAGACCGCGTGTCAGCTTCTCGCCAATCTGCATGCGCTTCGGTGCCTGCGATTTAAGGAGTGCCTGCGCATCTGTATTGACAGCGATAAACTCCACGCCCTGAAGCTCATATTCTATCATGCGGTTGACGGCGTTGCTGCCACCGCCGCCGACGCCGATTACTTTGATTTTTGCCAATTGGTCAAGACCATTATCATCTAATTCGAACACTTGCCTACCCCCATATGCTAACTGCTCGCAGTCAGCGTTTTTTACCGAGCCACACGGTTGTAACGACACTATTATAGCAATTATACCTAATTTTAACTTACTATATCTTTATGTAGAACAGATGAATATCCCGACACCTGCACAATTTTTCCGTGCCTCTTCCGCCGCTTAGTTTTTACCGTCTCTGCCGCTCAAAAGTTTCGCAGGCGAATGAACGGAGCCTCGTAGCCAAAATCTACAAACTCGATGGCATGGTGACTGTCCTTTAAGCTGTCAACAAAATCATTGGTCAGTGCCGCTTCTTCATTGACGCGCGAAAGATCCCCCAAGCGGATCTGTATCACATCTGTCGTATACGCCATGATCGCCTGCGGGTTCTGCACATTGACTTCCGAGATTTGGCTGCGTACAGATTCATCGAGCTGCGAGAGAAATAACAGCACTTTTCCGACAACTGGATCCTTGTTGTCATCGCCAATGTAGAGATCATGCATCACCGTGCCCGTGATAAAGGGAATCTGCATCTTCTTGATTTCCTGATACCCCATCAATACCTTGCCATTGCGGTCGAAATCGAGGTAGCCATAATCACAGGCTACAGTCGCCACGGGTTTGCGCTCGACGAGATCGATTTCAATCGTCCCCGGCAAGTGACGTTTTACAACGGCGGATTCAATGCGCAAATCCTTCATGAGGTTCTTCTGCATCACGTCCGTCTTCATTTTCAGGAGGGGATCGCCCTTCTGAATCTGTGTGATGGTGACAATATCGTCTTCCGTCAGATACACTGCCCCCTTCATCTCGATATTTCGCAGTGTAAAGACCGGAGAATAGACGAGAACGGCGGTGATGATACCGCAAATGATGAGATAGAGAAATCCCTTTCGAATGCGCCGTCCGCGCCGCTTCGTGAGTTGCGCTCCACCTTTTGCCTTGGGCGCCACGCGTTTTCTTCCTTTACGGCGCATTGACTACTCCTCTGCCTCTCTTCCTATCCCTGCTCCATCATCGATAAAGGCTAGAAGGCTTACACCTCATAACCTGCCAGTTCCAAGATATGCACGCAAAGTTCTGGGAACGTGACCCCCATCGCACGCCCCGCGTCGGGAACGAGCGAAAGCTCTGTCATCCCCGGAACAGCGTTGACTTCGATGACATACGGCGTGCCGTTTTCACTGAGCATCATGTCGACACGGGCAACCCCTTTGCAGCCACAGGCGACAAAGGTCTTTACGGCAAGCGCCTGCACTTCCTTCGTCTTTTCGTCACCGATGGGCGCTGGAATGAGGTGCTTGCTCATGCCCTTCGTGTACTTCGATTCGTAATCATAGCGTCCTGAGATGGTCGTAATTTCGATGACGGGGAACGCGTCTGCCTTTGCTGTATTGCCCCATACAGCGACCGTCAGCTCGCGTCCCCGGATAAATTCCTCGACGAGAACTTCCTCATCATAGCGGAAGGCTTCGTCAATGGACTCTTTTAGATCCGCCTTTGTCTCGACGATGTAGACGCCGACGCTCGAGCCCTGCGATGCCGCCTTAACGACGACGGGAAGAGAAAACTGGCTCTCGATTTCACATGCTAGGTCACGTGCTTTATGTTCAAAACGGCGATATGTCTTCGCCTTTGGCGTCGAGATGCCCTCGGCGATAAAGAAGCGCTTGGAAGCCGCCTTGTCCATTGTCACAGCAGCTGCAAGAACGCCCGAGCCTGTGTAAGGAATTCCCAGCATGTCAAGCGTCCCTTGGATGAGTCCGTCTTCGCCAAACTTTCCGTGCAGTGCGTTAAAGACAATGGCGGGGTTCTTCTTCCGAATCTCTTCGGCAAACGTCTCTGGAACAAGCTCCATGCCCTCGACGTCAATGCCCTCGCCTCTAAGTGCCTGCAAAACAGCACCGCCCGTCTGGCGCGAGATCTCTGCCTCGGTCGATGTGCCGCCCATGACGACAATGACTTTCTTTTCCATGTTCCTTCATCCCTTCAGCATATGGACGAGTTCCTCACCCGTCTTAAAAATATCGCCCGCGCCCATCGTGATGACGAGATCGCCTGCCTGTACAAAGTCCTTGAGCGTCGGCGCAAGGTCCTCGCGCTTTTCGACGTAAATCGGCTTTGCTGCCGTCTGCCGCTCGACTTCGCTCTCAATCGTCTGTCCGCTGATGCCCGCGATAGGCGCCTCGCCCGCCGCATAGACATCTGTCAAAAAGAGAACGTCGGCGGAAATGAATGCCCTGCCAAATTCCTCATAAAGCAGCTGCGTCCGCGAGTAGCGATGCGGCTGAAAAACACAGATGAGCCGCTTTGGATTCGTCTCCTTCGCCGCCTTCAACGTCGCTGCAATCTCTGTCGGATGATGCGCATAGTCGTCAACGACCCAAACACCGCCTTCTTTTCCCTTCGTCTGAAAGCGGCGCTTCGCTCCGTGGAAAGCCGCGAGCCCCACGGCGAGCTTTTCAAACGGCACGCCGATGGAAAGCCCCGTCACGATGCAGGCGAGCGCATCGAGCACGTTGTGACGGCCAGGGATGTTGAGCGCGACATGTCCCAATCTTTCGCTGCCGTGCCAGACATCAAACGCGATGCCCGTGCCCTCCATCGCGATGTCCTTTGCGCGATAGTCTGCCGCATGGTCGATGGCATAGGTCAAATATTTTTTGTCGATCGTCTTTACGATGTTCCGCAGGTTTTCGTTATCCATGCAGAGAACAGCCCAGCCGCCATCGCGCGTGTTCTCAATGAACTGATGGAATGCCTTGATGATGTTTTCCATCGTGCCGTAATGATCCATGTGATCATCTTCAACATTTGTCACAACGGAGATGAAAGGATGCAGCTTCAAAAAAGAGCCGTCGCTCTCGTCCGCTTCTGAGACGAGGTAATCGCTCTTGCCGAGCACTGCATTCGTGCCGAGATCCGGCATTTCACCACCGACGACGACCGACGGACTTGCCCCCGCATGCGTCAGGGCGACGCCAAGCATCGAAGTCGTCGTCGTCTTGCCGTGTGCGCCTGCAACGGCGATTCCCTTATAAGCGTTGACAAGTGCCGCGTTGATATCCGAGCGATGCAGCTTGCGAATGCCGAGATCCTTTGCTGCAAGAACCTCCGGATTATCAAACGGAATGGCCGTCGAGACGACAACCGCATCTTTTCCACGGACGTTTTCCGCCTTCTGTCCGCCGAGCATCACCTTGGCACCAAGCTTTTCAAGCCCCTCGATGATCTCGCCGTTTTCACGGTCTGAGCCCGTCACTTCGTAGCCGTGCTCTAGCATCATTTTTGCCAGCGGGCTCATGCCTGCGCCGCCGATGCCGATAAAATGTATTTTATGAAGTCCCTTGAGATTCGTTAGCGTCTGCATCTTCTCACCTATTCCATTTCGCTATCTCTAAGACAAGGTTAGCTATGTCGCGCGCGGCATGCGGGCGGCCGAGTGCCTTGCTCTTTTCCGCCATCTTCTTCAATTTTCTGGGCTCGCTCAAAAGCTCGGCCAGCACTGCATTCAACGACTCTGTCGTGAGATCGCGATTCAAGATGACGCGCGCCGCCCCCGCCGCCTCCAATGCCCGCGCATTGAATTCCTGATGGTTTCCCGCCGCATATGGGTACGGCACGAGAATCGAGGGAATCCCACGCGCCGTCAGTTCTGCAAGCCCCGTCGCTCCCGCGCGAAAGATCGCGAGATCTGCAAGCGCCATCGCCTCCGGCATATTATAAAGATACGGCTTCACAAGGATGTGCCGAAGTCTTACAAAATCGCGTCCCGTGTCCATCAGGCGCGCAATTGTATCATCGTACTCCGCCTTGCCGGTCACATGCAGAAACTGTACCTGCGTATACGCTGCAGCCTCCGCCAGAACGCCGATCATCGCGCGGTTGATCGCCCGCGCGCCGCGGCTGCCGCCGGAAACCAGCACCGTCGGCTTTTTCGGGTCAAGCCCAAACACTTTTGCCGCCGCCTCACGCCTTGCCGTCATAACCTCTGAGCGGATCGGGTTGCCGGTAAAGATCGTCTTGCTTTTCGGGAAGTTTTTCGCTGCTTCCGGCGTGCCGACAGCAACCTTCGTCACGAACTTCGAAAGAATCTTATTCGTAATGCCCGGAACAACGTTCTGTTCCTGAATCAGCGTTGGGATGCGGCGCAGACTTGCTGCGAGAAGAATGGGGCCACAGACGTAACCACCTGTACCGATGACGACATCCGGCCGAAAGTCCTTCACAATCTTCATCGCGCGCATGACGCCCTTCATCGCCTTGCCTGCACGCACGAGATTGGACGGGGTCAAATGACGCTCAAACCCCTCCAGCTCGATCGTCGCAAAAGGAAGCCCTTCCTTAGGGATGATGTCGGATTCCAGCCCTGCCTTCGTGCCAACATACAGGAAATTTGTATCAGGCGCCAGTATCTGCAATGTCCGGATAATCGTCAGTGCCGGATAGATATGCCCGCCCGTACCGCCGCCGGAAACGATGATGTTCAACTTTTCGGTCTCCCTTTCCTCTGCTTGTGCAGCGTATCGATTTCCTCCGCCGTCCATCACGCTTCCAGCGCATGAACGAGCGACTTAAAATGACGTCCGCGCTCTGCCATGCCGTTATACATGTCGAAACTTGCACATGCCGGTGAAAGAAGAACCGTTTCGGGTGCCTTCGCGAGCTCGTGCGCGAGTGCAACTGCCCTTTCCATCGAATAACCGACATCGTGAATGTGCTCTTCTGGCATGCCGTTTTCCCGTGCGGCTTCATGAAAACGCTTTGCCGCTACGCCAACGAGGATCAGCTGATGCACACGCACCTTGGCAAGCTGCATGAAATCCGTGAGGTCGGTCATCTTATCGTCGCCGCCTGCGAGCAGGACAATGCCCGCAGGAAAGGTGTCGAGTGCCTTCATGGCGCTGTCCGTATTCGTCGCTTTCGAATCGTTGTAATAATCGACGCCGTCAATCGTTGTGACGTATTCGATGCGGTGCTCGACCCCGCGGAAATCCTTTAAGACCGGCTGCATCTCGGCCGGCGCAACACCGGCAAAAAATGCCATGAGAGAAGCGGCGAGCGCATTTTCTGTATTGTGCGGACCTTTGATGCCCAGCTCTTTTTCGCTGATAAGTGGGTACGACTTGCCGCCCCAGCGAATAACGAGCATGCCGTCCGCCAAGCAGGCGCCTTCAGACAGGTTCTCCCTGCGGCTGAAAAAGGCAATGCGCGCCTTGGCACGATGTTTCATATCGCGCGTTCTCTCATCGTCATAGTTGAGAATGAGGAAATCGCCTGCCTGCTCCGCGCGGAAGAGCCGCTCCTTCATCGCCTGGTAGACCTCCATAGAGCCATGGCGGACGATGTGATCCGGCGTCACGTTGAGTTCTGCTGCGATATGCGGATGAAACTCCTCTGTCGCTTCCATCTGATAGCTTGAAATCTCCGCCGCAATGTAGCCTGTGGAGGGCATCGCAAGGGCAACCTCTGAAAGCGGAACACCGATATTGCCCCCGACACCGACCGCGTCATAATGTGCCTTGAGCAGCAGCCCTAAAAGCGTCGTCGTTGTTGTCTTGCCATTCGTCCCCGTGACAGCTGCCATCGGCGCCTTTGCGATAAGATAGGCAAGCTCTACCTCGCTCATGACGCGGATGCCCGCATCCCGCGCCGCCTTGATGAGCGGGATGCGGGCGGGAACCGCAGGGGAAAGGATAACGATGTCGACGCCTGTGAGAAGCGATGCCGCCTGTGGACCGAAGACAAGTGCAATGCCTGCTTCGCGTAGCGGTGCAAAGTCCTCTTGGATATCTTTTTCCGCTTTCGCATCGCTGAGCGTCACGGCTGCCCCGAGTTTCTTTGCTATCTTAGCTGCTGAAAACCCGCTGATTCCCGCCCCGACGACGAGTACTTTTTTATTCGACAGATTCAACATGTCCGCACCTCCTTACATCGTCAGCAATTCCAATGCCACGATGCTGGCAAGCAGCCCCACAGCATAAAACACGGTGACGACCTTCGTTTCCTTCCAGCCGCCAAGCTCGAAATGGTGGTGAATCGGGCTCATGCGAAAGACACGTTTCCCCGTTGTCTTGAATGAAATGACCTGAATGATGACAGAAAGCGCTTCACAGACAAAAACCAAGCCGAGAATGGCTAAGATAATTTCCGTATGCGTCAGAATGCCGACGGCAGCGAGTGCGCCGCCTAACGCGAGCGAACCCGTATCGCCCATAAACACCTTGGCAGGATGGAAATTAAAGTGAAGAAACGCAAGGCAGGCGCCGACGATCGCGATGGAAAAAAGAGAGAGGTTTGGATGCCCCGTCAGGTAAGCGATGACAGCGTATGCCGCCGCCGCAATCGCCATCAAGCCCGAAGCGAGCCCATCCAGCCCATCGGTCAGATTGACGGCGTTCGACGTGCCGACCAGGACGAAGGCAACGAGGAAGTAATAAACAACACCGATATCCATGTCTTCGTTTACGACAGGCAACCAGATCGTCGTGTCAATGCCGAGAACCTGCGTGCCGATGAACATCGTGACAACGGCGATGAAGAGCTGTCCGAGAAATTTCTGCTTTGCGCGAAGCCCGAGATTGCGCTTTTTCACCACCTTGATATAGTCATCTAAGAAGCCGAGCACGAAATGCCCCAGCATGATGAAGAGTGCAAGGAGTACTTCGGGCGTAAGCGGCGCTGCGATGACAGTCGCTATCGTGATGCCTAAAATGATCATGATGCCGCCCATCGTCGGCGTGCCGCTCTTTGCCTGATGGCTCTTCGGCCCTTCCGCGCGGATACTCTGACCAAACTTCAGCTTATGCAGTTCCGGTATGAAAAAAGGCCCCGTCAGCAGAACGAAACCTGCGGCGATCGCCGCCGCAACGATGATCTGTTCCAAAAAAAACTCGCTCCTGGCTATCATTAAATTCTCATTGTATACCATGCTTTAAAGCAAGGGAATAATCTTTTCCATTGCCATGCCGCGCGACCCCTTAAAGAGGACGGTGTCCCCCTTTTGCAGAATCTTCTTCAAAAGCTCTGCCGCCGCCTCGTGACTTTCTGCGCTATAGACGTCCTTCACGCCTGCCTTTCTCGCGCCGTCAGCGATGCACTTTCCAAGCTTTCCGCGCGTCACGATGGCAGAAAAACCGTACATAGCTGCCTCGCGGCCGACCGCTTCGTGCGCCTCCCTCTCGACGCTGCCAAGCTCGAACATATCGCCTAGCACCGCGATCTTCCTGCCTTTCGTCAGCTGCGCCAAAGTCTCCAGCGCAGCTTTCATCGACATCGGACTTGCATTGTATGCATCGTTGATGATGTGGTATCCCTTGACTTCTTCGACTTCGAAGCGCATCTTCGTCGCTTCCAGGTTCTTCAGCCCCGCCTCGATCTCGTCCGCTGAAAAACCGAGCACAATCCCTGCCGCGATGGCGGCGAGCGCGTTCATGACATTATGGCGGCCGACCATCTTGATTTCAAACACGTGCCTTTCGCCTGCATATTCTACAGCAAAACGCGTTGCATTTCCACCGACCGTCTCTATCGTATCGGCGAGAGCGCGAACATCCGCCGCATTTTCGATACCGAAGGTGACAACCTTGACGCCCGGCCTCGCCTTTTCACGCATCTTCGCCACAAACGCATTGTCGGCATTTAAAATGACCGTGCCGCCCCTGCCGTCTTTTCCAATGGCTTCGACAAGCTCACTCTTGGCGCGCGCAATGTTTTCGAGTGAGCCGAGAAGCTCCATATGCGTCTCACCGACATTCGTCACAATGCCGATGGACGGATCTGCGACGGGGGCGAGCGCCTCGATTTGATGAAGCCCGCGCATGCCGATTTCGACAACTGCTGCCGTGTCTTCCTTCGTGATGGAAAGCAGTGTCAGCGGCAGACCGATTTCATTGTTGAAATTTGCCTGTGTCTTGCAGACCTTGCCGCGCGCCGAAAGCACCGCCGCTGTCAGATCCTTGGTCGTCGTCTTTCCGTTGGAACCTGTAATGGCGATGACCGGAATTTTAAACTGTTCGCGCCATAGGTGGCCGATTTGCTGATATGCCTTCTGCGTATCCGCCACTTTGAGCACAACAGCCTTTTTCGCGAGCCTCTCCGTCTCGTCTGCGGAAAATACCTTGCTGACGAGCACGGCAAAAGCTCCTCTTTCAATGGCCTCTGCCACGAAATTCTCGCCGTTGAAGCGCTCGCCCTTGAGCGCGACGAAGAGCGCGCCCTTCGCAATCTTTCGCGTATCGGTGACAACATCCTGAACACATTCTGTACGCTCTGCGCCAAAGACCTCAGCAGATGTTGCACCTATGATGTCCCTTATACGAAACGGTGTCATGCCTTTGCCTCCAGAACATGCGCTGCTGCTTCGCGCGCGACTTCGCGGTCGTCAAAATGAATCGTCTTATCCTTCAAGATCTGATAATCCTCATGCCCCTTGCCGAGGATGGCAATGATGTCGCCTTCTTCGGCAAGCTCTGCCGCACGGAAGATGGCTTTCCTGCGATCGATGATCTTTTCGTGATGCTTGCCCGCAATTTTTTCTTCAACCCCCGCTTCGACCTCATCCAAGATGATCTGCGGCGGCTCTGTGCGCGGGTTGTCGCTCGTCGCGATGACAACGTCGGCAAGTTCCGCAGCAAGGCGTCCCATGATCGGGCGCTTCGTCTTGTCGCGGTCACCACCACAGCCAAAGACGGCGATGATGCGCTTCTTTGCGATCTTCCGCGCCGTCTCAAGGACGTTCTTCACGCCGTCCGGCGTATGCGCATAATCGACGACAATGGCAAAGGGCGCGCCCGTCTTGACGAGTTCAAAACGCCCCGGCACACTCGTGAAATCCGTAAGTGCCCTTTCGATCACCGCTGGCTCTATGTGTTGGGCAAGTGCCGCGCCGACTGCACTCATGACATTGTAGACATTAAAGATACCAGTGATCTGAAGATGAATATGACGCGCGCCAAGCCTTTCATGTGTCAGCGTCATCTCCATCCCGGCCGCGTGAACATGAACGTCCGATGCCATGAGATCCGCCTTCTTCTCGATGGCATAAGTCAGATGCTCACATTTCGCATGTGCAAGCATCGTCTTCGAGGCTGCATCGTCAATGTTAATGACCGCTGTCTTGCCGCGCTTCTTTCCCGTCTCTGAAACATGGTCGAACAGCTTTGCCTTTGCACGCTTGTAGTTTTCCAGCGTCTTATGATAGTCCAGGTGATCCTGCGTGAGGTTCGTAAAGACCGCTGTATCAAACTCGATGCCGGCGACGCGCTCTTGGTCAAGCGCATGCGAGGAAACTTCCATGACGACGTAATCCATGCCCGCATCCCGCATGTTTGCAAGCGTCTCCTGCAGCTCGACAACATCCGGCGTCGTATTGTGGATCTCGAACGTCTCATCCTCAATCATGATCTGAATCGTCCCGATGAGTCCGACCTTATACCCTGCTGCACGAAGAATAGCGCGCGTGATATAGCTCGTCGTCGTCTTGCCATTCGTTCCCGTAATACCTATGATGCGCATTTTTTCTGCGGGATAATCGTGAAAAAAGGGCACGATGCTATCCAGTGCCTCGCGAAGATTTTGCACGGAAAGAAGCGTCATGCCCGCGGGAAGCTCGATCTCTTTTGGGTCGCGGGCAGAGACGACAGCGACGGCGCCCGACGCAGCCGCTTGTGGAATAAACTTGTGCCCATCGACATGCTCGCCTGGAATGGCGATAAAAAGCGTCCCTTTCTTCACCTTTCTCGAATCGTGTGTAATCGCGGCGATATCTACATCATCGCCAAGCATCTTTGCACCTTTTGCCAAGGCGGCAAGTTCGCTAAGTTTCTTCATCCCAATGCCTCCGACTTCTCTTCCCTGCGGCTTGCAGTGCCGCAGGGAAGGATAAGGAAAGAACGATTTTCTTATCCTAAACATTTACTGATTTTCATGTGCAAAATAGGTTTTCTTCGGAACCTGCATCTTAAGCTCTTTCTCAGCAATGCGCTTGATACGCTCCGGATTTTTTAGCTGCGCGACCTCAACGCTGATGCGCGCATTCTCCTGTTCAAGTTCATCTGCTTCCTGCTGCACTTTGACAAGGTCATAACCGCGGCTGGCGTTGAGACCATTGCTGATAATCGTTAGCATGCAGAGTACCGTACCGACCAAAAAGAGTATGTAGAGATGCGCGCGCAAGGTCGTATTGAGGACGGTTCGAAATACCGGCTTCTTCGGCATGCGCCGAAAACGGTTGCTGACTCCCGTACGCTTTGCTGTCTGATTCTTTTCGGCAAAATCATGGGCAGCATCATAATCCTGCAGTTGCCTTGCCGGCATACCTCTCTTCATCTCCTTCCTCCTACAAATCCTTGCCTTTCATTACAGCAGATTGCTTTCCAAGGAGCCAAGGAGCTATATATCGTTATCCGTGTATTTCCTCTAAAGCCTTTCTGCAAGGCGCAGCTTTGCGCTTTTCGCGCGTGTGTTTGCCGCAAGCTCCGCTTCCCCGGCTTTTCTCACCTTGCCGAGAAGACGAAGTTTCTTTTCGTTGTGACAGACGCAGACTGGGAGCTCGGGCGGGCAGATGCACCCCGCGGCCATCTGCCTGAGCGCTTTCTTCGCTATGCGATCCTCGAGCGAATGAAACGTGATGATCGCAATGCGCCCGCTAGGAGTCAGCTGATCAACAGCCCGGTGAAAGGCAGCGTCCAAGATGCCGAGCTCGTCATTCACCTCGATGCGAAGCGCCTGAAAGACACGCTTTGCAGGATGCCCTGTCTTTGCGCGCCGCACGGCTTTCGGAATTGCCCGCTCGATTGTATCGATAAGCTCGCCCGTCGTCTGATAGACCCTTTCTGCCCTCCGCTTTACGATAAACTCTGCGATGCGCCGTCCCCAGCGCTCCTCGCCGTAATCATGAAAGATGCGGTCGAGATCTGCTGCGCTGTACGTGTTGACGACATCCGCTGCCGTTTGCCTTCCCTCGGCATCCATCCGCATGTCGAGCGGCGCATCCCGCATATAGGAAAACCCGCGCGCCGCCGTATCAATCTGATAGGACGAAACTCCGAGGTCAAAGAGAATGCCCGTGATCTTTGGCACGGCAAGACGCGCAAAAATCTCATCCAATTGTGAAAAGTTGCTGTGCACGACCGAGACCCTGCAGCGCAGTGAAAGGCTGTCAAGATGCGCCTGCGCCGCCTTTATGGCTTCGGCGTCCTGATCAATGCCGATGAGCCAGCCCTTTGCTGAAAGTTTTTCTGCCAAGCGCCCTGCATGCCCAGCACCGCCGAGCGTACAGTCGACATAAATGCCGTCAGGATCCGTCAAAAGCCCGTCAAGAACTTCTTCCGGCATGACGCTCACATGATGAAATGCCATAGGACAGCCTCCACAATACGCACAAAAATAAACCGACAGGGATAATCCTCATGCCGCCCGGTCAGCTTCATCAAATGGAAAAATCCGAAAGAGACGCAGCCATCGCCGTGACATCCGGTTCGACTTCGCTGCAGTACGTATGCCACAGCTCCTTGTTCCAAACCTCAATGCGGTCATCCGCGCCCGCAAGGACGATATCGCCCTTGCGCTCAAGTCCCGCGTAGACACGAAGATTCGCAGGGACGAGAAACCTCCCCTGCTTATCACATTCAAGATTTCGTGCCCCTGCAAAAAAGAAGCGGCTGAGTGCACGCGCCTCCGGCTTTGCCAGCGACAACGCGCGCAGCTTTGCCGCCAGTTCCTCCCATGCCTGCTGTCCATAAAGAAAAAGACAGTGATCGAGACCTTTCGTGATGATAAAGGCAAGCCCGAGTTCCTGACGGAAATCCGCAGGCAGGATGATGCGCCCCTTGGCGTCTATACTGTGTGAATACGCACCCATGAACACCTTTGACGCACTCTCCTTCCTGCCTATCACAAACCTTCTCTTTTATCGCTGCTCAAAAAGCAGTAACCTTCTCTTGTAAATTTAGCAGAAAACGTCCGCCTTTACAAGAGAACATATGTTTATTAGAGTACGATAAAAGCCTTGAAAATTCTAGCTTTCTGTACGTTTAGACAGAGCCGTACTGGAAAATAATTCTAAATTTTTCTTAAAAACTTCTCGAAAACACAAAAAAAGCCCCTAAAAATAAGAGACCTTTCCCTTTTAGACACCTGTAGACTTGTGCTTGGATTTCACGCTGCATCTAGGCAAGCCCACGGCGCGAAAGAATGGTGCGTGCAACATAGACACCCGACGCACTTGCCTGAGAAAGTCCGCGTGTCACGCCCGCGCCGTCCCCCGTTGCGAAGATGTTTGGATAACTTGTCTCAAGTTCTGCCGACAGGACGGTGCGCGCGCTGTAAAACTTCACCTCAACGCCATAGAGGAGCGTATCATCGTTCGCCGTACCCGGTGCGATGGTATCAAGTGCTTCGAGCATCTCGATGATATTGTCGAGATGCCGCTTGGGAAGGACGAGCGAAAGGTCGCCCGGCGTCGCCTGAAGTGTCGGCTGCACAAAACTGTGGCGCATGCGATGTGCGTTGGTTCGCCGCCCCTTTCGAAGGTCGCCGCAGCGCTGCACGATGATGCCGCCGCCGAGCATATTCGAAAAAGAAGCGATGCGCTTGCCATACGCATGCGGCTCATGAAACGGCTCTGTGAAATGATTGGAGACAAGCAGCGCAAAGTTCGTATTTGCGCTTTGCAGTGTTGGATCACTGTACGAATGGCCGTTGACCGTCACAATGCCATCCGTGTTTTCCATGACGACGTGACCATGCGGATTCATACAGAAGGTACGGACAATGTCCCCGTAGCGCTTTGTTCGGTAAAGAAGCTTTGCCTCGTAGACCTTGCTCGTGATGTGGTGCCAAATGATTTCCGGCACCTCGACGCGAACCCCTACATCGACGCGATTATTCTCCTGTTTGATGCCGAGCCGCTCGCATTCTTTCGAAAACCACTCTGCCCCCGCACGCCCTGGCGCAACGATGAGATACTCTGCCGCCAGATGCTCGCCTGAAACAAGCGTCACGATATTTGTGCCCTTGCCATCGGACGCGATATGCTCGACAGGGCATTCAAAGCGAAACGCGGCCTTGCCCTTTAAGCCTTCATATGTCGCTTCAAGTACCTTGAGGTTGTTTTCTGTGCCAAGATGACGGACGCTCGCTGCAAGAAGATGAAGATCGTGCTGCAGCGCCAGCCGCCCGATATCCGAGCCCTTTGTCGAAAAAACCTCTGCCGGTGCCCCATGCTTTTGGTTGATCCCATCGACATAGCGAATGAGTGCCCTGACCTCTTTATCGGAGATATAGTCGTTCAGCCAGCCGCCAAATGCCGTTGTAAAGTTATACTTTCCATCGGAAAATGCCCCGGCGCCACCGAAGCCGCGCATGATGGAACAAGGCTTGCAGCCGATGCAGCTCGGCACCTTGCCCGCAGCAATTGGGCAGCTACGATGATAGATATCCCTACCGGATTCCAGTACGAGAACCTTGAGCGACGGCGCTTTTTCCATCAGTTCATAAGCTGCAAACGTTCCTGCCGGCCCGGCGCCGATGATGATAACGTCATATGTCTTCAATTGAAAACCTCAACTCAAATGAAATACTCTATCGTATTCTGTGCCGTCTTCTTTGTCTCTTCGTTAAACAAAATGACGGCCTCCCTCTCTTCCATCGGTCCTAAGGAATACGGGGCGATCGCCTCACGGTTGAAGCATGCCTCCGGCACGCGCCGATTATACGAAAACGGATGCGTAAGATCCACTTTAATTCCCGTTCCTGCAAATTCCCTTTTTCCCGCCTCTTCCGGCAGATACCACGGGTCGAACATCAGAACCATTCCGTCCTTTTCCTCCGTCAACAGTGCGTAATGTTCAACATCGTAATACAGGCGGACGACAGCGACGCCGCCGCGCATAAGGGCATCCGACACATAGCTTTCCTGCCCGATGCAGACCTCTCTTGCCGAAAGATAGCGCGAGAAAAGCGGCAGCTTCGTCGCTTTTCCGAATCCATCAAGCCAGTTCGAGAGAAACATCATCGCCATGCGGCTCGTCCCCGCGCGTCCGGGTTCCCCCTTCATGCTGTAGCAGTCTAAGCTGTATAGCATGACGTTTCGAATGATCTCCGGCGGGATCTCTCTGCGCTCGAAAAGAAAGCTGACCGCATTGAGCATCGTCGTCGGACCGCAGTCATACTCAGAAAATTGATAACGAAGGGGACTTTTCATCGCTTGCTCCCACACCTGCTTTGGCTCACTTTTTATTTTTTATTATACAACAGAACCAGACCGTCGACAACACTTTGCCAAATCTACATCAAATGGGACATGCGTGCGCCACGCAAACGCCTCGTTACGCAAGCGGTCGTGCACTTATACGCTTAATTACCGGCGGACTTCTTAAACGCGCTGCGCTTGAACGAAAGAAGTCCGCCGGGGCGTACCGTGCACTTTCTCCGCTTGCTTCACTAAGGTTTGCTTAGGAGCATCGCACTTTCTCGTAACATGTATGATAGAACGACTTTGCCGCTTCCTATACACAAAGCCGCGCGGTTTGTGCTATACTAAGATGAAAAGAGAGTGAACGTCCCGCCTATAGAAGAAGGATTCTTCCGACGGTTAAGAATAAAAATTGTGAAAAATGAGGTGAGCAGCATAAACATTGTAGATGAGATCGAAGCGCGGCGACAGCAGATCCTTGGCAAGACGAAACTTGCAGCGAAAGAGGGCATTGTCATTGCGCCAAGCCTTGACGATTTTCGCCGCGTGCTCGCCGTCGGCGACATCCACGGTTTCTATGAACCTCTAAGGGCGCTCTTTTCCGCTGCGGACTATGTGCCGGAAAAAGACCTCCTGATCTTTCTCGGCGACTACATTGACCGCGGCCCCGACAGCGCAAAAGTCCTTCGCTATATCATGAAGCTCAAAAGAGAAAATCCCTACGTCATCACGCTGACAGGCAACCACGAAGCGATGATGCTCAACTACTTTGGAGACAACAGCATCCGCGATCCAATGAACCGCAATCACGGCTGGCTGTCGAGCGGCGGCGATCCGACCTTTCGCTCGCTGCGCGCCCTCTATGAAGAGAATCCTGCACACTACCGCGATGTGATCGAGTTCATCCTAGGTCTTGACCACATCGCTGCCGTCGAGAATAAATTCTTCTTCTCGCACGCGGGCTTTTACCCGAAGGTTTCGTACGCCAAGCAGCTGGACTCAATGCTCTGGCTGCGCGAAGACTTTTACCGCGACTATCACGGAAGGCGCACCGCCGTCATCGGACACACGCCCGTCCAATTCTTCGATTCCGCCCGTACGGCGCCCCTCGTCTTTCCGAACCACATCATCGACATCGACACGGGTTCCTTCCTTCCCAGCGGACGAATCAGCTGCGTCGATGTCAAGAACAAAAAATACTGGCAGAGTGACAAAAACGGAGCGAAAGCAGCGATTTTACGCTGAAAATTAACTGAAATCTAAGATTCTCATCATGCTCTAACCCTTGTAATACAAGCTTGAACAAGCAAAATGAAAAATAAGTGAAATTTTTTCATTTTGCTATTGCATTCCTAAAAAAAACTGCTATAATGCAACGTAAGAACAGCAAAGAGATGTTCGAAAGACCAGATAAAAATTCTTCCGCTTTCCCGCGGAGTTATCTTTCAGGCATTGTGTACTTATCGTTTAATACAAGGAGAGCAACATGAACAAGAATTTGAAAACATACACGATCGGTATCCTGGCAGCTATGCTTCTCATCTTCACGGCCATCCCTGCGGAGGCAGCGCAGGCGGCAAACTACCAGCTCATCGAGACGACCTACACGGTCAAAGCCAATGACACGCTTCGCAGCATTGCTGAAGAATACATGAAGAAAAACACCTACGGCCCGCGCGAGATTCGCGAGTTTGAGTCCGGCATCAAGGAACTCAACCCCGAACTTCTGACAGAATCCATTAAGGTGGGCAAAGTCCTTCACATTAACTATTGGGTCAAGGCTTGACGATAAAAGCAAAGATAAAAGGGCACCCCTTGCGGGGTGCCCTTTTTCTAGCTAAAACAGCGTTAAAGCTTCACTTTACTTAATGTTCTGCGTCAGCCACATGAAGTGGTTCAGTAAATAATGACCGATTTGCTCGCCGATGTACTTCTTGCCATAGTAGTCGGGATGAAGCCCATCTGTCGTGTAGTCGCTGCGAAGATTGCCGTCGCTGTCGGTAATATCCGGCGTGATGTCAACGGCATACTTTTGCTCCATGATCCAATGGTTGATATACTGCAGATGTACCTGCCAATCTGAGGGCGGCTGTTCAATACCTGCTCTCTGCATAAGCCAAGGATTGATCGGCGTCGTCGTCGCAAAGACGGGAATGATGCCGTACATATTGCACTTGTCGCGGAGGGCGGCAAGGCGCCGAACGGTCGTCGCTCCAAATATCTGCGCGCGGTAGTCATTGACACCGCTCATGATGACAAGAACACGCGGCTTAAACGGCAGGACATCGCGCTCGAAACGATCGAGCAAATCCAGCGTCGTATTGCCGCTGGCACCGAGATTCTTTATGGGAACGCGGCAGTACGTCTCCCAGTTGTAGAGGAGATATCCCGGCGGCACGCTCATGACGCCGCCGCCGTGCGTGATGCTGTCGCCGAGCGCGGCAAAGGGCGTCGGGGTCGTCACACGAAATTTACTCGGCTCCGACCAATCGGTAATCGGCTCGCCATTCATCGCCAAGCCACGGACGCGCCAAGAGTAAGTGCCAGGCGTCAGAAACGGCAGACTGTCGTAAACATCAAACTCGCCCGCACCGAGGCTTCTCACAATCGCTCCATTCGACTCGCGTCGAACCTCTACGATATGTTTCTTGACGCCTGCCACAGGAATCCAAGAATATACGGGGTACTCCGGCGAATAGCTCATCTCATTGAACTGCGTCGTTGGAAGCGGTGCGCGCGCGTTGATTTCGCCGGACTTAGCAATCGGCAGCGGCCTTGAGAAATGCCCTATCGCATTTCCGTAATAGTCAAGTGCACAGACCTTCCAATAAAAGCCATCGACATCGCTGCCGAACTGGCGAAGCGGGATATCAACACCCGTTTCAAAGACGTTGTCCAACGTAAGTGCGATGTTCTCCGGTGTATCATCTGCCGACTTCAGGAGGACGACTTGATACTTCACGGCGTTTGGCACCGGCTTCCATGTCACACGCGCCGACAAAATACGGCTCCCGCGCGTACTTTGCGAAATGCCGCCCTGCGATGCGCCCCCTGCAAAAGCTCGTACCGTGCTCCCGGTGCTCTTTGCCGTGCTCTGAGCACCGCTGAAAGCAAAGTTTTTTTCACTCTCCATGTGCATTGATGAAGATATCACAGCCTTCTTCGCCGCCAAACCATCTGTCACCATCGGCACATGCACGGTACCGCTTTCTGCAGCAGAGGCCGCATGACAAAAATGAGGCAGGGCAAAGAGCACCGCCACAAGCGCGATACCAATTCCACTTGAATATTTCAAATTCCGTCCTCCTAAACAACAGTAATATCGACATTATAGTACACAAAGAAAGAATGTCAAGGAAAGCCCCGCGCGACCTCCTTTGGATACTTATAGCTACAACCTTATCCTTGCTGCTCGCTGCTTGCCTGCATGTCACTGGCCTAGGCGGGCACTATTCTTATCCTCAATCAAGGCCCCATAAACGAAATCATGGCATAATCAGGAGATGCTTCCATCATTTGCTCCATCCGCCAGACAAACCTACGATAAAAATCGATTGCAATATGGATATTATAGCGAATGATTTCTTCTTTCTCTTCAGCAGGTGTATACCAATCAAAAGTATCTACAAATTTATATGCAGAAAATCCTTTCTTATAAGGTGCTAATACAGGATTATCATAATCTGTTTCGAGTAAAAATGAAATTTTTCGAATCTCTGCAAGCATCGCTTTGATATCACCATAAGTATAGGCATTGTGCGTTAAATGATATTCAAATTCTTCATGCCAACAATTATCCTTGTCAGCTTTTCTTACAGCTAAACTCAATTCTTTATTGTAGTATTGCATCAGTAATGGCAATAGAAAATCATAGATATCCTCTTCTTCAATAGATATTTCTTCTTCTCTCTTTTGAAAGACCGCTCTGCCTGGTAAATCCTCATCGATTTTAATCGGCATTATCCAAAAGCAAGAGCCTCCATCATGTCCCTCGAAAATAAAAATCTGCTTAATGCATCCAGACAGAGCCTTTTTGCACAATTTCTGAGAAATGTCCGCAATGCAATTTCCATATAGATAAACAGCGTTGCTTTCTATCATTGCAAAATAAAAGTCATTCCTATTTACTTCAATGGAAAATCCATAGTGCTCTCCACCATACTCTGATCCAGAACACACATATTTCACGCTATTTGCAATCTCCTCAAAACCTCCCTCTTCAACAGATTCAATTCTTCTCTGATAGCAGCTCACGTCATCTATAGTCATCCGACTTAACTTTGAGCAGAGTATACGAACATCATAGGTTCTGTCATTTGTGCCATTTTCTATATCTCTTGGAATACTATTAAACCCTATATAAAAGTGCTCACAATCCACGGGAAGTATCTCGATGGAGGAACCATCCGTAAAATTTATTCCTATTGGCTCATCGAACCTAAATTCACAGGGAACAAGATGCTCTGGCGTCCTTTGTTCCCCTCCAGAAAGAGGAAAGATGGAAGGAGGTATAGCTCCTGCAAAATATGCCGCGCCGATAAGGCGAATACTTTCGATAGTCTTATTTTCTATCTTTCTTAGGGTTTTTAATATTTCGATTTTCCCTTCGTAAAGAGGCGCTCTCCATCGATGTCGATCAAACCTTCTATCTATGTTCCACTTTTCCATAGGCATTCTTCCTTAATTTGACACTGCTTTACTGCGTCTTTCACCTGCGACAGGATATATCTTCTTGGTGCGTACTGTATAAGATTTTGTATGCCAACATCAGCCATTCATCTTTCTCATGGTACGCGCATCCTTCATGCGCCTTTCGATTTCATCCAAGCTCTTTCCGGCAGCGGCTTCGATAGCAGCAAGGACGGCGCCTTCGACGAGCGGTGCATCAAACAGACGAACATTTCTAGAGGCAAAGGCTTCAACGACCATCTCACTCGTCATGACAGAACTTCCAAGGTCCATGAAAATCGCGCAGCCATCCCCTGTCTCTACTTCGTTCACCGCAGAGAAAATCCGTTTGAAGCTCGTTCCCAGCGCTCCGCCGCCGAGACCGCCTGCCGCCCTTGCCTGAACATTGCCCGTCATCATCGTCATGAGTTCGACGACGCCTCTTGCCAGTATCTCGCTGTGAGAAACAATTACGATACCAACCATTCTTTATTCTCCCTTGCGGACGAACCACACTTCTGGTCTTCACGTTCATTTCTTTTTCATCACGCTTACTCCTTCGCCTGCCGATACTCCTTTTTCTCTATAGTATAGCAAAAAAATCTTCAGAAAACTATTTGAAATCTTTCAGAAAGGCCACGCCAACGGAACCTTGCCACGAAAAAAGCCCGCACGGATGTGCGAGCTTTCTCCGGTAGCATTTGGGTAACAATATAGAAATACTTATCTTACAAGACGCTGGTTTAACCGCCGCCTCGCAGGATATCGCGGGATAACATCACTGCGATTATTTTTCAAGAGCATCCCACGCATCGTTTGCACGCTTGACGTAGAGCTTCTGAATCGCTTTGTTTTCACCGATGCCGTGGATGTACGGCGTGACCTTAAAGCCTGCGGCTTCAAGAACAGACTTATGGGAATCCGCATCACTGCCTGCCATGTCGTTGTTGGCGTGATCGCCTGCGACCATCATCATCGGCATGAGCGTGACATTCTTAATGCCTGCCGCCTTTAGCTTCGGCATAACCGTTTCAAGAGACGGCCAGCCTTCGACCGTATAGACATAGACGTTCTTAAGACCGAGCTCATTGATCTTCGCCTGGATGACGGAGTAATAAGCATTCGAGACCTGCGGCGTGCCATGTGCCATGATGAGGAGTGCATCCTGGGGTCCCTGCTTCGGGAACTGGGTCTTCAGCGCCTTGATCGTCTCCGTCACATCATCCGGCTGATTTTCCTGTCCCTGCCAGTACATGAGAGACGTGCCGAGTGTCATCTTCTTGAACTGATTTTTGTAGTTGTGGTAGACGCCTAAATCATAGCTGTATTCCATCCCCGGGATGACGTCGAGCGAGCAGAGAGCAACGCGCGTATAGCCATCTTTCTTCAGCTGGTCAAGTGCTTCTTCCGGCGTTGGATAGACGATGCCTTCCTTCGCTTTCACACGGTCGATGATGATATGGCTCGTATAAGCCGTGACGACCTTGACGCCCGGGTGCGCCTTCTGAATCGCGTTGACCGTTGCATCGATCGTCTTCGCACGTGTATCCTTAAACGTCGTGCCGAAAGTCATGACAACGATCGCGTCTTTATTCGAGAGGTTGGCAAGTTTCGGATTTTCGTTCTTCAAAACGCCGATTTCCGAAGCTGTCTTCAGCGCCATCGTCGCATCCTTAACCTCTGGATTCAGCTCGTACGCCGCTTCTGTCGTCGTCATCTGGAAACTTGCAATCGCGCCGCAAGCGAGAGCGCAAGCAAGCATCTTCTTCCAATTCTTCATCATGATTCCTCCCACAATACATGGATGTTTTGGCGGAAATCCGCCAATATAAAAAGCCCTTTCACGTACAGCAAAAAGGCTTTCTTCCCAATGGATGAATCCCCTTCCCTTCTGTCGCGGGTACGCGCATACTGCGCACGGTGATCTTCGGACAGGCAGTTCTCCTGGCTCGGTTCATCGCTTAGCTGCGCCTTCCCAAAAGGGCTTTTCCCCTTTCAGTGACATCCTGCAGCTTCGCTCCCCTCACAGTGGCGGGACCGCGCCGGCTTTTACCAGCTTTTCTTTTCAGCCAAAGACTCTTCCTTTGGCACCTGCTCCCAACAATATGTATGATTTACGAGATTTATCGTATCATTACCCGCTAAAAATGTCAAGAAATTTTTCTCGTTCCTCATTTCGGAAAAACATCACAAAAGACGATTTTTAGGATTCATTGACAAGTTTTCCCGTCATATACTCTGGAGTAAGCTCGAAGATTTGAACGCGTTTTACTGCTTTATGTATCTCCATTTCCACGTCTTCTGGACTGGGATAATATTTGTTGCCAAGACGGCGGCAAATGTCTTCGACTTCAGCAGAATCCTTAACCTTCTTCAGTTTGCCAAAGACCATGACAGAGGTCGGATTATAGACCCAGTCGCCTTCCTTTTGAAAGCCTTGATTATAGACGACGAACGCAACGCGTGAATCCGCATTGATAAGATCCATTTTCTTACCGACTTTGGCGCAGTGAAAGTAGATTTTCTTTCCCGTTTCATCAAAGAAAAAATTGATCGGCACGGCATATGGGTAACCATTATCTTCGCTCACTCCATTCATTGCCAACACGCCGCGGCGCACTTCCTTCAAAACCTTCGCGCATTCTTCTTCCGTCACCTGTTGATTCTTTCTGCGCATCGGACGCCATTCCATGAAAACACCTTCTTTTCTTAAATAAAAACGCACCTGCTATGCAGGTGCGCCATGCGCTGCCATCAGATGCGAGCGCAGACTTCCGCCGCCATCTCCTTTGTGGAGACCTTTTGAAAGCCCTCTTTCCAGAGATCGACCGTGCGGATGCCGTCTGCAAGAACGCTATCGACCGCATTTTCAATATTCTTTGCCGCAGTTTCCTCGTGCAGCGCGTAGCGAAGGAGCATTGCCGCCGAAAGAATCGTGCCGAGCGGATTGGCAATGCCCTTTCCTGCAATATCCGGCGCAGAGCCGTGAATCGGCTCAAAAAGGCTTGTCTCCTTGCCAATCGAAGCCGACGGCATCAGCCCGATGGAGCCGCCGACCACCGCTGCTTCATCGGAGAGGATATCGCCAAAGAGGTTGCCCGTGACAATGACATCGAACTGCGTCGGGCGGACGGCAAGTTGCATCGCGCAGTTATCAACGTAGAGGTTATCCAGTGCCACGTCTTTATATTTCTCTGCGACCTTTGCGACCGTACGGCGCCAGAGGCGGCTTGTCGCAAGGACATTCGCCTTATCGACGCTCGTCACCTTGCCGCTGCGGAGCTTCGCCGTCTCAAAGGCAAGATTTGCGATGCGCTCCACTTCGGGAACGGAATAATTTTCGAGATCCCATGCACGCTCGCTGCCGTTATGCTGCTCACTCTCGCATTTATCGCCGAAGTAGATACCGCCGATGAGCTCGCGAACGATGACGAGATCGACGCCCTTTACGAGCGCAGGCTTCAGCGGCGAATATTCGACGAGCGCATCTGCCACCTTCACAGGACGCAGGTTAGCGTAGAGCCCCAGCCCCTTGCGCAGTCCTAAAATCGCCTTTTCCGGGCGAAGAGCCGGGTCGACATCATCCCACTTATCACCGCCGACCGCACCGAAGAGAACGCCATCGCTTTCCTTGCAGGACTGAAGCGTTGCATCTGGCAGCGGCGTCCCGAATTTATCGTATGCCGTGCCCCCTGCATCCTTATAGTCATAGCTCAAACCGAGCTTATGCTTTTTGTCGATTTTTTTCAGAACCTGGACGGCAGCTTCGACGATTTCAGAGCCGATGCCATCGCCTGGGATGACCGTAATCTTATAAGCCATGGAATCCCCTTTCCTACTTTACTTCTTGTTTTTAATGTAATTAATGAGACCGCCCGCATCTGCGATTTCCTGTACGAAACCCGGCAGCGGATGCGCGTGAAAGGTCTCGCCCGTCGTCTCATCTTTGATCTCTCCTGTCGTCACATCGACCGAGAGTTTGTCGCCCGCATGAATCCGCTCGACGTCTTTACCGATTTCAAGAAGCGGCAGACCGATGTTGATGCCGTTGCGGTAAAAGATACGCGCAAAGCTCGCCGCGATGACGACGGGAATCCCTGATGCCTTGATCGCAACCGGCGCGTGCTCACGCGATGAGCCGCAGCCGAAATTTCTGCCGCCGACCATGATATCGCCCGCCTGTACATTCTTGGCAAACGTCTCGTCGATGTCCACCATGCAGTGCGAAGCCAGCTCCTTCGGATCGAACGAGCTGAGGTAACGCGCAGGGATGATGACATCCGTATCGATATTGTCGCCGTAGCGCCAGACTTTTCCTGTATACTTCATTTAAACCTCCTCCGGCACGGCGATATAGCCTAGAATCGCACTCGCTGCCGCAACGAAAGGACCCGCAAGATAGACTTCACTCTTCGTATCGCCCATGCGGCCGATGAAGTTGCGGTTCGTCGTCGAAACGCAGCGCTCGCCCGCCGTCATGATGCCCATGTAACCGCCGAGGCAAGGCCCGCACGTCGGGGTTGAAACAGCGCACCCTGAGTCAATGAACGCATCGATATAGCCGCGCTTCATCGCTTCTTTGTAAACCCATGGGCTGCCGGGGATGACGATGCAGCGCACGCGTTCTGCGACCTGATGTCCCTTTAGAATCTTTGCTGCAATCGCCATGTCTTCCAAGCGTCCATTCGTACACGAGCCGATGATGACCTGGTCGATGGCGATCTTTTCGCCGATGTCCTTGACCGCCTTCGTGTTCTCCGGCAAATGCGGAAAGGAGACGACCGGCGTCAGCTCATCGAGCGCAATCGTGACGACGCTGCAATACGCCGCATCCGCATCTGCTTCCACCGGCTCGTATGCCTTCTTAACGCGGCTTTCAACGTATGCCTTTGTCACCTCGTCAAATGGGAAGATACCCGCCTTAGCGCCCGCTTCGATCGCCATATTCGAGATCGTCAGGCGATCCGTCATCGTAAGCTCTGCGACGCCCTCGCCCGCAAACTCAAGCGAGCGGTATAGCGCGCCATCGACGCCAATGCGGCCGATGAGCGTCAGGATGACGTCCTTGCCGCAGATGTTTTCCGGCTTCTTGCCCGTCAGAACGACCTTGATCGCCTCTGGGACCTTGAACCAAGCTTCGCCCGTCGCCATCGCTGCGCCGAGGTCTGTCGAGCCGACGCCCGTCGCAAAGCCATTAACTGCGCCATAGGTACAAGTGTGCGAGTCCGCACCGATCGTCAGCATGCCGGGAGCAACGATGCCCTTTTCCGGCAGAATGACGTGTTCTATGCCGACGCGCCCCTGCTCAAAGTAGTTCACAATCCTATACTCGCGTGCAAAATCACGGACGATCTTGGCAAGACCTGCACTCTTGATGTCCTTTGCCGGCTGAAAATGATCCGGCACGAGTGCAATCTTTGTAGGATCAAAAACCGGACGACCTATCTCGTTAAATTTTTCAATCGACGGCGGTGCCGTAATATCATTTGCAAGAACCATATCCAGCTTACACGTAATCAGCTGCCCTGCCGAAACGGAAGAAAGCCCCGCGTGCTTTGCGAGGATCTTCTCGCTCATATTCATGCCCATTGCTTGCCCTCCTAGATGATGGAAGTGAAACCCTCCATGAAAAAACTTGCCTGATACAAAGCTCTTTCCAATATATAGCTTGTTTATTCTATACTAGATTCGCCCGCTTTTCAATCACTTTTCTATGAAGCCTTCGATATTCAGCCGAAATCCCATGCCTTTGCTCCGCCTTTTTCTTGAAATACCGATGAAATCCTAGTAAGATAAGAATGGTTCAGATACGACAGCAGATAGAGAACATCCGCAGGTTGAAAATCCCGTTCAAGGAGGAAATATCATGCAAAACTTCACGTTTAAATGTCCAACAGAAATCGTTTTCGGACACGGCGCAGAAGAACGCGTTGCGGAAAAGCTTCGCGCCTATGGCGCGAAAAGCGTCTTCATCGTCTACGGCGGCGAGAGTGCAAAGAAGTCCGGGCTTCTGCCGAAGATTGAAAGGAACCTCACCGAAAGCGGCATCACCTTCCAGGTGATCGGCGGTGTAAAACCGAACCCACGCCTCTCTCTCGTCCGCGAAGGTGTCCGCTTGGCCATCCAAGCGAAATCCGACTTCATTTTGGCCGTCGGCGGCGGCAGCGTCATCGACTCGGCAAAGGCCATCGCACACGGCGCAGCAAACCCTGCGACAGATGTCTGGGATTTTTGGCTCGGACGCCAGCCGCTCACCAAGTCACTGCCCGTCGCCGTGGTGCTGACGCTTGCAGCAGCGGGAAGTGAAACGAGTGACTCTGCGGTTCTCACCGATGAGGATACGCACCGCAAGCTCGGCATGAACACGCCGCTGAACCGTCCGGCAATCGCTTTTATGAATCCGGAGCTCACCTATTCTGTTCCGAAAAAACAGCTCGTCAGCGGTGTCTGCGACATCATGATGCACACGATGGAACGTTATTTCACCAAGGTCAGGGAAAAGAACATACTGACCGATCGCTTTGCTGAAGCCTTGTTAACGACTGTCATGGATGCGCTCAAAGTCGCAGAAAAGAATCAGACAGATTACGATGCGATGAGTGAGATCCTGTGGGCAGGCAGCGTCTCACACAGTAATTTTACAGAGCTTGGACGCCTGAAGGATTTCTCATGCCACCGTCTCGGTCATGAGCTTTCCGCCATGTTCGATGCGACACACGGTGCGACACTTACGACGATTTGGCCAAGCTGGGCAAAATACGTCTACAGAGACGATCCTGCCCGCTTTGCACAGTTTGCAGAAAAGCTCTTCGGCATAGAAGACGGCTCTGACATCGAACGTGCGGAAAAGGGCATCGAAGCAATGACAGACTTCTTCCGTTCCGTTCAGATGCCAGTCAATATGAAAGAACTCCTCGGCCGCACGCTGACCGATGCAGAAGTTGAAAAACTCGCCGACCTTGGCACAAGCGGCGATACAAAGAAGCTCGGCAACTTCCATCCGATCGGCAAGAAGGAAGCGATCGCGATCTATACCCTTGCCAATCGCTGACAGATACGCCCCGGCGGACTTCTTTCGCTTAAGCGCAGCGCGTTAAGCTACAGGTGCACGACCGCCAGCATGACGAGGCATTCGCGTGGGGCACGCACGTCCGCAAAGTTACGCAGACCAAAAAAGCACCGCTCTGTAAAAGAGAGCGGTGCTTTTCTATTGGGGAAAATTACACATCAACGCGGGAAATATCCGCGCCGAGTCCGACGAGTTTTGCGACGAGCTCATCGTAGCCGCGGTCAATGTGGTGAATAGCGCCTACCTCTGTCTCGCCATCGGCCACAAGACCGGCCAGTACCATAGCAGCCCCCGCACGAAGATCGGTTGCATTCACATAGCAGCCCGAAAGCTTCTTGACTCCATGGACGAAGCTCGTCCTGCCGTCGATATGGATATCTGCGCCCATGCGCTTCAACTCGTTGACATGCATGAAGCGATTCTCAAAGACTGTTTCCGTCACGCGCCCGACACCATCGGATACAGCGATGAGCGTCATAAACTGCGCCTGCATATCGGTCGGAAATCCAGGATACGGCATCGTCTTAATATCGATTGCCTTCGTGCGCTTGCTGCAAGTGACCCGGATGCCTTCAGGGTGTTCCTCGACTTCGGCACCGGCTTCCTGGAGTTTTGCAATGACGGGCTTCAAATGTTCGCTGATGGCGTTTTCGATAAAGACATCGCCCTGCGTCATCGCTGCCGCGACCATGTACGTTCCCGCCTCGATGCGATCCGGGATAATCGTGTACTCGCGTCCCTCGAGCTTCGGCATGCCGTCGATCTTGATGACATTCGTGCCTGCACCGCGCACCTTTGCCCCCATGACATTCAGATAGTTGGCAAGATCGACGATCTCCGGTTCCTGCGCCGGATTTTCAAGGATAGTCTGCCCCTTTGCCATAGATGCCGCCATCATGATGTTTTCCGTCGCGCCGACACTTGGAAAATCGAGATAGATCCGCGTGCCAACAAGGCCGTTTAGTGCAGCGGCTTCGATAAATCCCTCTCCGATCTTAATCTCTGCGCCGAGGGCTTCAAATCCTTTCAGATGGAGATCAATGGGGCGTGTGCCAATAGCGCAGCCACCGGGAAGGGAAATCTTTGCCTTGCCAAAACGAGCGAGAAGTGCCCCCATGATGAGGAAGGATGCCCGCATCTTTCGGACGAGCTCATAAGGTGCTTCGCAGGTTGTAACGCCGGTTGCATCGACGGTGAGGCGATGTGCTGACGCATCGAAGGCAACTTGAACCCCGAGGCTTCGGAGGACTTCCGTAATCGTATGCACGTCTTCCAATGCCGGGACTTCGTCTAAAACGCTCTGCGTATTCTGCCCGAGAAGCGTGGCTGCAATGATCGGCAGCACCGCATTCTTCGCGCCGCTGATCTTGACGCGGCCTTTCAAACGATTCCCGCCATGGATAACCAATTTTTCCATTTGACTACGGTTCCTCCTAACAATCAATCCTCAATTAATTCTGCGATCTTTTCTCTATTTACTTATTCTTTTCTACCACGAGGGCCGTATGAACGACGTTATCGATGATGTAATTCGTCGCGTATTTCACTTCTCCTGGATGCGCAGCCTCTTCCCCCGGCAAGAGCTGTGCCTTATGCTTTGCAGCTTCAGCCGCGGCCTCTGCCGCAGCGCGTGCCATACGGCGCTTTTCACTTTTGGAAAGCGGCTTAAGGGGCGCCCCTGGTGCTACTGTGATGACATTGTTGCGATCGGATTCTTTGAGCGTCTTCAGTTGATCCTCCGTCGAGGCTTCCGGCACTTCGGACATCGATGTATCACCACCCACCTGTGTCAGGGCGAGAAGCGGAGAGGAAGACGGCACATAACCACCGCCGCGAACGTCGAGAGAAAGCGGCCCTACCGGCTGTGTACCAGCGACCTTGTAGGGAATGTTTACGGTTTCTTCCGGGCGGCGATACGGCTTAATGGTTGTCTTGATCATGACCGTCTCGCCAGGTGCGACATGCGTCTTTTCCGGAACAGCGGAGACGATGGAAGCCGTCTTGCGCCCATTCTCCATGTTGATATCGACCTTGATATCCAGGATGTCCGACTCGCGCTCTTTGTTCGTGCAGATGATGCCGACAGCTGCGAGGAGTTCATTGACCGCATTCTGCCCCACATCCGTCGTGCCGAAGAACATATTCTGCCGTTCGAAAGAACCGCCTGCCGTCGCATTCGTGCGGATGGTAAATTTGACATCTGCCGTCGCTGCGCTCACCGTATCGCTCGTCTTTCCGATCGCACCGTAAGCAATCGTTGCAGCAAGCGTTGGAAGAAGATCTTCATCGTAGGCGATGGTCGAGGTATACGTATCGTCGCGCCCCAGCGTCGCATCATGTACGTGAACACGGATGGGAACCGCGGAAGGGTATTCCCCCAAAATACCGGCAATGCCCGTTTCACGATCCTGATTGATGCGCCCGATGACACTGCCGATGCCTGCAATCTTCATGCCCGACGAAACGCCCGCAATCGTACCGTAGACATCCGCATTCGTCATAAAGAAGTTGACGTTGCCGCGATGCAGGAAGGAGTGGCCGAATGCCACGACCTTCTTTCCCTGCGTCGCTGTCACCGTGCCGACGCCTGAGATGGAAAAATCACCGTACGCGACCGCAACGCCGACAGAGCTGCCCGGATACAGGACGGCATGATCCTTTGCAACCGCACCAGATGCCGCGCCGCCGATATCGACGGGCAGACAGCTAAAGCCCTTCGCCTGCAGATGCTTTTCAAGGAAATTCGTTCCCGCAGGCGTGAAGCCTGAAACATAGAGAAGATCTTTCTTCTTTTCCTTATCTTTGGGCTTCTTCGTCTCCGCCTCATCTGTGGCTTTCTTTCCCGCAAGCTGATCTTCTATGCTCGATGCTTTGCCCAAAGTGAGTTTCGCCGCTTCCGGCTTCTTCTCACCGTCCGCGCTGTGCACCTTGAGATTTATGCTCTTCAGCCGCGTCTTATTCTTTAGATCCGGCATATCCCAGAGCTTCGTCATCTCCTCGATCGGCGTGATGAAAAAAGTGTAGGGCGTCATGTCCTTATAGCCGAGCGCCACCGCACCAATGAGGCGGCCGTTCACGTAGACGGGACTGCCGCTCATGCCCTGGAGGATGCCGCCTGCTGCCTCGACCACGGAGCCATAAGCGCGCGCCATGATGAGTGGATTTTCCCCCTTGCCGCGCAGAATCGGATGGATGACGTCGACGCCAAAGGTCTTGATCTCCCGCGAGCTATCGACCACCGTATACGCCGTCCCCTGCATTCCCTCTTGGACTTCCGCCAGCGGCATGATCGGATCGAGTGCGTGGCCGGCCCTAGGAAAAAGGGCGAACGAAAGCGCAAGAGCGGCTGCTGCCGCCGCACGCTTGATGGATTTACGAAAAGACTTCTGCAAGATAGCACCTCATGATGAAAACAGCGACGAATATATTTCGCGCAACATTCCACTGTGTTTTCCTATGGATTCCGTAGGAAAATTATAACATTCAAAGGAAAGTCATAAAATTGTCTCTTATTATAGCATAGAACAACGAAAAGAAAAGTATCAGCGATGAAATTCCTATGATTTTATGAAAAAAATATGGACGCAAAAAGCATCCTTACCGAAAAAGATACTCTTACGTCCATTTTCTTATCCACATTCTGAAAACGACTGACTTTCCCGCGTCAGCGCCGCAGAAGAACGACACTGGCACCGACCGAGCGCTCATGTCCGTCTGAGGGGCTGTTCTGCACCTCACCGTTGATGACGAGTTCAGACGAGCCGCCGCCGTCCAGGTTGATGGCATTATACGCACCGTATTTCAGCAGGAGCTCTGCCCATGCCGTCAGTGTAAGACCGACACTATGGCTCTGCCTGCCGTCGACAACCGCGATGATATAGTCGCCGTCCTTTGTCACGCCGACTGCGCTGCGCGGCGCACGCCCGACGCGGATGTCGGACGGAAACTGTTCTTCACTCGCCGTCACGTGTACGCGCCCGTTTTCAACTAAGCGGGGACCAACGCCAATGACGGTCGGCACCTTCTCCCAAGCTGCGCCGAGATCCTCGCGAATATCTACGGGGTCGCCGACGCGTACGTCTGCACCCGCATAGGCATCCATCGCCGTACCGTGCACGGAAACGACGACGCCATCTTCTGGAATACGCGAGTTGCCCGCCTGAATATGGGTCACGTGGCCACCTTGCACCGTGTATTCCATGCCGTATTCGTTTGTGCGCGTCAGCTTGCCGTAGTTGCTGTTATAGAGGACAACGCCGTTTTCGCCGCGCTCGGCATCGACGGCAGAAACACCGAGCGTCACGCCGTTCATCGTCACCTTGCCGTCATAGGAGATGGGGCCGAAAACAGTCGAGCCGTCCGGCATGATGCCCATCGCGCTGCGCGTGAAATACGTTGTGCCCGCCGTCTTTCCGCCGATGCGCGTGGTTCCGATGAGATCGCCATTGCCAGCAAAGTACGAGGCATTGATCGCCGCCGTTGCTCCAGTTCTGGCAGCCGTCTTTGAAACAGGCTCGACCCCCGGTACCACGCCCTTGGCGAGTGCGAGCTCCAAGCGGTACTTCGACTTATCCGCACGGAGAATCCACGCGGATATCTGACCGCGGTCATCCCAATAAGCAAGGCTCGTCTTCGTAAGCCCGGCCGCAGGCGTCTCGATATAGGCACCATCTTCTGTGCCCGCATGTCCTGCTGGAAGCACCTCTTGTGCGGCCGAAGGCGCGGGCCGCTTGGCTATTGTCTTCTGTTTCTTTTTCTCTTCGCTCTTGTCGCGAACATCGACAAAGATGCGCGCGGGATTCTCCAGCGTATGCGCCTCATACACCATGCCAGGGCGAAGCGTCAAGGAGACAAGCAGCTTGTCCCTCTTCACCTGATAGGTTGCAGATGAAATGCGCGCCCCCTTGATGGGCAGACGGCGGAACCCCTTCTTTGCCTTCGGCAGAGTCAAAAGCAGGGTTGTATCGTCCTTGGCAAGTTCAGCCTGATAGGCATCGCTTTTGTCAAGATCAAAGACGATGCGATCGCGCGCATCCGTGCTGCTGAAGCGCACTTCTTTGACGTCTGCAAATGCTATATGAGAAAAAAGAGATACGCCCACCAAAGTCAGAGCTGCAAGGCGCCCTATCGTATGTTTCAAAGCTTCAACCACCCGCCTATACTATGCTATCATCTGCCAAGGCGTAAATTTACCGCCTTGCCGTCAAATTTCTCCAAGCTATCAAGTGCTACACCGCAGCCGATTGCTACACAGGACAGCGGATCCTCTGCCAGCGCCGTCGGTATGTCCGTCGAACGACGGATGAGTTCATCGAGTCCATAGAGCATGGCGCCGCCGCCCGTCATGATGATGCCATTATTCATGATATCTGCTGCAAGCTCTGGCGGTGTTTCCTCGAGAACTTTCTTGACCCCGTCGACGATGCGGCGCACAGAAATCTCGAGGGCATCTGCCACATTCGCCGTCGTCATCTCAATCGTCTTCGGAAGTCCTGTCAAAAGATCGCGGCCGCGTACTTCCATCGTCTCATTTCGCGCCTCCGGAAACGCAGCGCCGACCGTAAATTTGATTTCCTCTGCCGTGCGCTCGCCGATCATCAGATTGTACCGACGCTTGATATACGAAGTGATGTCTTCGTCAAACTTGTCGCCCGCGATGCGAAGCGATTCGCTCGTCACAATACCGCCGAGACTGATGACGGCGATATCCGTCGTGCCGCCGCCGATATCGATGACCATTGAACCCTGCGGCTGGACGATATCCAGCCCTGCGCCAAGCGCCGCTGCCAGCGGTTCCTCAATCAGCTGCACATGGCGGGCCCCCGCCTGCTCCGCGGCTTCCTGCACCGCGCGCTGCTCAACCTTCGTGCACCCTGAAGGAATGCAGACCATAATGCGCGGGCGAAAGACAAAACTGCGGCCGACGACCTTCTCGATAAAATGACGGAGCATGCTCTCCGTAATGCTGTAGTCGGCGATCACACCGTCGCGAAGAGGGCGGACAGCAACGATGTTGCCCGGCGTACGCCCGATCATCTGACGCGCCTCTTCGCCGATAGCAAGCACTGCATTTTTATCCTTATCTAAAGCAACGACCGATGATTCCCGAAGAACGATGCCCTTTCCGCGCACATAAACGAGAACATTAGCCGTACCGAGATCGATTCCGATATCCATTGATATGCCGAACATATTTCTACTTTAGCCCCTTCCAAATGACAACTGCTTTCTGCTTTTCACAATGCCACATAAAATGCATCTATTATTTTTAGCACCAAATTTATACTGCCATATCTTAAAGTTCCCATAGCTAAAGCTAATGGATTCTGAGATATCACGCAGGACATTATATCATAGACAAATGCCCGATACAAGACCAGCGGCATGTTCCATCTGCAATTGCTCCAGCAAATTCTGCAAACACGCCATAAAGATGCAAAAATCGCAATAAAAATCACTTTAAGGGACAGAATTCTTCAAAAGAAACAGCCTGCCGCTCAAGCAGGCTGTTTCTGACATTTTTTAAGAGAAGAACTTTGCCCAATATCCTGCCACAAAGATATAAAGGACGATAAGCGGCAGAATCCAAGTCGCATAGAAGCGTATTGCATGCGGAAAGCGAATGCCGTTGCCGGTGTTGGCCTCGCGGATGAAATTCTTCCATCCCCATCCATAGCGGCTCGTGCAGAACACAAGATAGACGAGACTGCCGAGCGGAAGGATGTTGTTACTGACGAGAAAATCCTCGAGATCCAGCACGCCGGAGCCTTTGCCGAGCGGCTGAAAGTCCGACCAGATATTAAAGCCAAAGACACAGGGAAGCGACAAGAGGATGATGAGGAGCATGCCCCAGCGAATGATGATCTTGCGGTCGATACGAAGAAGCTCTAAAAAGGCACAGATCAAATTCTCAAAAACTGCAATGACAGTTGAAAACGACGCAAATGCCATAAAGAGGAAGAACAACGCCCCCCAGAGTCTGCCGAACGACATATGAATGAAGACATTCGGCAGCGTCACAAAGAGGAGGTTCGGTCCGGAGGATGGATTCACGCCAAAGGCAAAGCACGCAGGAAAGATAATAAGTCCCGCCATGATTGCGACAAAGGTATCGAGCACAGTGACCCAAATCGCCTCACCCGTCAGTGACTTCCGCTTGCCGATATAGCTGCCGAAGATCGCCAGCGCACCGATGCCGAGCGACAGCGTGAAGAACGCCTGTCCCATGGCCGCGAAGATGACTTCCTGCGCGCCGTATTCCGCCAGACGGCTGAAATCCGGATACAGATAATAGCGAAGGCCTTCGCCGCTTCCTGGAAGGAGAATCGAGTTGACGGCAAGGACAACCATCAGGAGCAGCAGGCAGATCATCATCCACTTTGTAATGCGCTCGACGCCCGCCTTGACGCCGAGGTAGCAGACACCGCCACAGAGCAGGACGACCGCCATCATGTTTCCTGCCATCACGCCCGGGCTCGCGAGAAGGCCGCCGAAGACCTGTCCAACACCTGCGGCATCGAGCCCGTCAAAACCGCCGACTGCCATCTTATAGAGATAGTAGAGCATCCAGCCCGAAATGGTCGTATAGAACATCATCAGAAGAAAGTTGCCCGCAATGCCAAAATATTTATAAAGATGCCACTTCGTTCCCTTTGGCTCGAGCGTATCAAATGACATCGCAAGGCTTCGAACGCTCGCGCGCCCGACAGCAAACTCTGTGACCATGATGGGGAGCCCCAAGATTGCGAGAAAGATGAGATAGATAACGACGAACGACGCGCCGCCGTACATGCCGACGATATAGGGAAAGCGCCAGACATTGCCAAGCCCGATCGCACACCCCGCCGAGACCAGGATGAACCCCAGCCGCGTAGAAAAACTCCCTCTTTCCATAAAACGCTCCTTTCACGTTAGAAAACCCTTACAGAAAATCTCATGCGTTTTATCCTATGCCCTTTGTCCCTCTTTGTCCAGTCAAAGACGAGAAAATACGAAGAAAAGCATGAGGATTTTTCTTCAACTTCCCCTATCTTTCGTGTATAATATAGGATAGTTTTTTGCAGGAAGCAAGAAAGGAGGCTGCGACTTGCCTCAGCCCAATGTCGGCCACATCGACTTTTTGAACGTCACGCCGCTCGGCTACGCCTATCGCCATCATCAGGCACCAGACATCAATATCTGCTGCGGCGTTCCCAGCCAGCTCAACCGCGCCATACGCAAGGGCACGCTAGACGTCAGCAACGTTTCATCCATCCTCTACGCAAAAAAAGCGGACGACCTCGTCATCCTTCCAGACGTCTGCATCAGTGCTGACGGAGCAGTCAAGAGCATTCTTCTCGTCTCGCGCGTACCCATCGAGCAAATCGGCACATCTCCCATCGCCCTTACCCAAAAAAGTGAGACGAGCCATGCGCTCGTCAAGATCCTCCTTTCAAAGAAGTACGCCGCCGCACCGACCTACAGCGTACAGCCGCTGCTGCCGGATACGCCCGTGCCCGAGGGACAGACGGCGGCTCTCTTTATCGGCGACGATGCCCTTTGGCTCTACCACCATCGAAACCCGGCCTACTATTACTATGACATCGGCACCGAATGGAAAGCTCTCACGGGAAAGAAGATGGTCTACGCACTCTTCGTAGCCAATAAAACATTTGCCCATGCCTTTCCGAACGACTTGCAGCTCGTTTACAACCGCATCACGGACGGCTTTCGCTACGGTCTGCATCACCGTGCAGCCGTCATTCGAGAGGCCATCGCCCGCCGAGCGCACGCAAAGATACCGCTTGTCTTTCAAAGAGCAGAACTTGAGGACTACTTGGGACCGACCATTCAATGGGCGCTCACCGACGCCTATATCGACGGACTGCAGACGTTTTATCGCCTGGCGTTTGAGACAGGTCTCATCAAACGCGAACCTGCCCTTACTTTCGCCTCCGTCAACCGCATAAAAAAGCCGCTTCATCGTCATGCGTGCAAAAACATTCTATCTCATTAAAAAGAAAGGCATCCACATGCAAACTTCATCCTTTTCCATTCACGCTCTCACAAAGATGGCGCTCTGTGTCGCCTTCTGCTGCGTCACGGCGTACATTTCCTTTCCGCTCCCCTTCACCCCCGGCATGGTCACGGCACTGACACTTGCGCTTGGCGTCACGGCATTCGTCCTGCCGCCTAAGCAAACGTTCATCGCTCTCGTCATCTACGTGCTGATGGGGGCGGTCGGGCTTCCGGTCTTTGTCGGCGGTACGGCGGGTTTCGGCAGGCTCTTAGGACCGACGGGCGGCTATATCATCGCGTGGGTCATCGCCTACCCGATCATCAGCGCGCTCAAGGGAAAGAACATATCCTTCAAGCGCTATGCGCTCCTCGATATCGTCGTCGGCATTCCGTTGACCTACGTCGGCGGGCTCATCTCCATGATACTTCTGATGGATATCACGCTTCAGCAAGCGATCTTCATGGCTGTTTTGCCCTACATCCCAGGCGATATCATCAAGTGCCTTGCCGCAGCCTTTCTTGGTGTCCGTGTCAACCGCGCCATCAAGCGCTTCTGAAAAAATTGCCTCATCCTTTGGCAGAGGCTTCGCTATAGACCTCTTTTAGGAGCGTTTCTTTGCGAAGCGATGGACACGCGCAGTGATGCGCGTCGGCATCTGTCTCTCGAATCGTCTCCAAGAGGATTTCACCGATCATCGGCGCGTCGTCGTAGAAGATTTCAGAAAGCGTTTCGTGCGACCACTTTTTAATGCCTTCGCCGTAGTTCACCGTATAGTAAAGCCCGGCATAACAGGCGCCAATTTCCCTTGCCAGATAGACTTCCGGACAGATGCTCTGCCCGATGATATCGGCATGGCCTTTCAGCATGGCGACTTCTGCCGGGCTTTCAAAATGCCTGCCGTCCGTACAGGCATAGACGCCGCGGTCGAAGATACGCCCATGAAACCGCTTCTTCGTCGCAAAAAGGAGTGTCTTTCTAAGCTCCGGGCAGAGCGCATCGCGCATGACGAGGAGATAGCGCCCGTCAAGCATGACGTCCTTTCGCATCGTAAGGTCAATATAGTCGTCGGGAATTAGAAAGTCGCGAATGTCTAACAGCGTATTTGCCGTACCGACGCCGCCTTCCGACAGAACACGCTTCACGCCCGCTGCACGAAAGACATGAAAGATCTGTCTCGAAGCGTCCGCGCGCGTGACGCCTGAGCGCCAGCCATGCATCTTCACCGTGAGGACGCGCTTTTCACCGACAGAAAAGAGCCGCATCGCAGGGCTCTCCCCGTACGGCGTTTCAAAATGAAGGTTGTCCGCTAGAATTTTGACATCGCCTGCGGGTGAATGCGCGGGAAAGTCACTGGAAAGCGTTCCCGAACCGCCGACGATGCCAAATGCTGCTGCAGGAATTTGATCGTTCATCTGCCATGCTCCTTTATACTAATTAATTCACTTTTCATCGACAAACGTCCGCAGAACACGATACTTTGTATCGCGCTGTGCGGGCGTTCTTCCAGCGCCCCGAATCATGCGGATCATCTTTTGTATGCTCATATCGTAGCGCGTACCGGCAGCGCGGACGACGTTTTCCTCAAGCATGATGCTCCCGAGGTCATCGGCGCCAAAGCCCAAGGTCAGCTGCCCGATGCGCTCTCCCTGCGTGACCCAAGACCCCTGTATATGACTGACGTTATCCATAAAGAGGCGCGTGACGGCAAGCGTCCGCATATAATCCCAAGCACTCGCCTTCTCACCGCCAAGCTCCGTGTGCCCCGGCTGGTACGTCCAAGTGATGAAGGCGCGAAAGCCGCCCGTCTCTTCCTGCAGCTTCCGAATCGTTTCCATGTGCTCGACACGGTCGCGCATCGTCTCGCCAAAGCCGATGACCATGGTCGCCGTACTCTCCATGCCGATCTTATGTGCCGTACGATGGACACGGAGCCAGTCCTCTGTACAGATTTTATTCGGGCTGATGCGCGCGCGCACACGGTCGACGAGGATTTCCGCACCACCACCCGGCAGACTCGCAAGACCTGCATCCTGCAGGCGCTTCAACGTCTCCTCGATAGAAAGTCCTGCTTTTCGCGCAAGGTAGAAGACTTCCGTCGCGGTAAAGGAGTGGATGACAATGGCAGGATAGCGCTTCTTGATGCGGCGAAGCATGTCGAGAAAGAAGTCGAGGTCGAGGTCGGGATGAAGCCCGCCCTGAATCATGACCTGCGTGCCGCCCGCCGCACTCGTCTCCCCGACTTTCTTCAAAATCGCATCATAGCTGAGAAGGTATGCCCCCGGCTCGTCCGCGTCCTTATAAAAGGCGCAAAACTTACACGCGCTCTGGCAGATATTCGTGTAATTGATATTTCGATCGACGATGAACGTCACACGGTCGCCGAATCGCTTTGCCCGCTCCGCATCGGCCGCCTGGCCGAGCGCGATGAGATCACCATGCGCTAAGAGTTCTTCCGCTTCCCTTGCCTTCATTCTGCCGCTCCTTTCTGCATGCATGAAAATCACTCTGTCTTTTCGCCGCGTGCCGCTATTTCATGATAGAACGTATCGCGCTCCACCGGAAGGTATCCCGCTTCTTTGATGAGTGTGCGAAGATGCGCCTTCGTGATGCCCGTGCCTGTCTTTGCGCCGGCAGCATGGATGATCTTTTCCTCACCGATCGTGCCGTCCAGGTCATCGGCACCGAAGCCGAGCGCGAGCTGGGCAATCGGCAGGGTCAGCATGACCCAAAACGCCTTGAAATGGTCGACATTATCGAGGACAAGGCGGCTGAGTGCCAGCATCTTGAGGTCTTCCCAAGAGCCCGCGCGCGTGATTTCATATTCTTCGGCAAGCTTCGTATGCGCCGGGTGAAACGGAAAGAGCATGAAAGCTTGAAAGCCGCCGGTCTCATCCTGGATGTCCCGAAGCGCCAAAAGGTGCTCGATGCGCTCCTCTGCCGTTTCCACATGGCCGTACATCATGGAGGCATTCGTGCGGATGCCCAGCTTGTGTGCGGTCTTCATCGTCTCGATCCACTCCGCACGCGTCGCCTTCTTCGGACAGATGATCTCGCGCACGCGGTCAGAGAGGATCTCCGCGCCGCCGCCCGGCAGGCTCACAAGCCCCGCTTCCTTGAGTTCCCTTAAGATCGCTTCGACCGAACGATGTTCTAACTTGGCAAAGTTCACGATCTCAACCGGGGTAAATGCCTTGACGTCGACGGCCGGCAGTGCTGCCTTTACCATCTGTACGATGTCCCTGTAATAGGAAAACGGCTTGTCGGGGTGAAGGGCAGAGACAATATGAACCTCAGAAAGATTCTTCGTCTGCTTCGCATCTGCAAGAATCCTTTCGATATCTGCCTTTTCCAGCGTAAAGCCGCGCGCATCCCCTTCTTCGACCTGAAAGGCGCAGAGCGGGCAGTTTGAGGAGCAGACATTCGTCAGATTGATGTGGCGGTTGACGGTGTAAAAGACCTTCCTGCCGCTCTTTCTCTCCTTTGCGCGCCTGGCAGCATCTGCGAGAAAGAGCAGGTCATTCTCCTCGTAGAGCGCCATCGCGTCCGCCAGAGAAAGCCGCTCGCCTGCCATCGCTTTCTCTCGTGCCGTTTGTATTTCCATCAAAAACCTCTCTTTCCCCCGCCAAAAATGAACGAAAGGCGCAGCGCTCGTGCGCCGCGCCGAAGATCACGCCTTAGCCAGCCTCTTTCAGTCATACCGATGGATGATGTTGAAGTTGCAGTCACACGATGCCGGAATGCGCCCCGCTTCCCGTATAATGCGGATGATGCGGTCCTCGGTGAGCGCGCGGGGGCTGGCAGCACCGGCGTCATGGAGAATCGTCTCCTTGTGCACCGTGCCGTCAATATCGTTGGCGCCGAAAGAGAGCGCGACTTGAGCGACGGGAACGGTCAGCATAACCCAATACGCCTTGATGTTCGTGAAATTGTCGAGCAGCAGGCGAGAAATCGCCATTGTCCGCAGATCATCCCAGAGACTCGTCTGCTTGACCTGCTGCCCAAGCTCGGTGTTCGCAGGAAGGAACGGGAAGCAGATGAAGGTCTGAAAGCCGCCCGTCTCGTCCTGCAATGCGCGAAGCGTCAGAAGGTGGTCGACGCGCTCTTCCAGCGTCTCGATATGGCCGTAGAGCATCGAAGCATTACTCCTAAGCCCCAGACCGTGCGCCGTGCGATGCACATCCAGCCACTCTCTCGCCGTCGCCTTGTTCGGGCACAGCTCGCCGCGGACGCGGTCGGAGAGGATCTCCGCACCGCCGCCTGCAATGGCGGAAAGACCGCCGCGCTCCATCAAAAGCCGCAGGACTTCCTCGACGCTCTTGCCGGAAATCTTCGCAAAGTGCGTGATTTCGACGCCTGTAAAGCCCTTCATATAGAGCTCTGGAAAGCGCGTGTGGAGAAGCTCGACACGTGAGAGATAATCCTCAAACGTCCAGTCGGGATGCAGCCCGGAGACGACGTGAAGCCCCGCGAGATCCGGATCCTTTTTCGCGTCTTCGACGACGGCAATCGCATCCGCCATCTGCATCGCGTAAGCGCCCTTATCCTCTGCGTCGCGGCCAAATGCGCAGAACTTACAATGTGAGGTGCATATGTTCGTGAGATTGACATGGCAGTTGACGTTATAATAGACGATGTCGCCGCATTTCTCGCGCCGCACATGGTCGGCAAGAGCGCCGAGCCAAGAGAGATCCGGGCACGCGAAAAGGCGCAGCCCGTCTTCCTTCGTCAGCCGCTCGCCACGCATGACCTTTTCTTCAATATCCCGATACTTCGCACGCCCCAGCAAGAAAACGCCCCTCTCCGCAGCGCGCATAAACCGCGCCGTCTGTATACAAAAGAAATCCCTGTCATTATATCATGTCTCTTGTAGATTTCAAGAGAGGAAACCTACAAGCATCGAACGCTTTCATAACGTTTATGACAGAAACATACAGCATGCGGGCTTGCCATGTAACCCATTTTCATTGACAAAGCCGCCGCCTTGTGCTAGCTTTAAATTGTGTAATAATTCTATTTTTTGTTTGGAGGTGATCGCCTGTGATCGAGCTTAGCGGCATCGTAAAGACATACGAGAGCGCGGCGGGAAAGGTCACGGCATTAAGAGGCATCGATCTCACCATCGAGCGCGGCGATATCTACGGCATCATCGGACGTTCCGGCGCGGGAAAGTCAACGCTTATCCGCTGCATCAACATGCTCGAACGCCCGACAAAAGGCTCTGTCATCGTCGATGGCAAAGACCTGACGAAAATGAAAGAAGGGGAGCTTCGCCGCGCACGAAAAGACATCGGGATGATCTTTCAGCACTTCAACCTGCTTTCGAGCGCGACGGTCTACGACAACATCGTCTTTCCGCTGCGCCTCGCGCACACGCCGGAGAAGAAAATTCAAGAGAAGGTCACGCCGCTTCTCACGCTCACCGGGCTTGAGGGCATGGGCGGGCGATATCCCGCGGAGCTCTCCGGCGGTCAGAAACAGCGCGTCGGCATCGCCCGCGCTCTGGCATCTGAGCCGAAGGTTCTTTTAAGCGACGAAGCGACCAGCGCGCTTGACCCGCAGACGACAAAGTCCATCCTCGCCCTGATGCGCGACATCAATAAAAAACTCGGGCTGACCATCGTCATCATCACGCACGAGATGCAGGTCATCAAGGACATCTGCACCAAGGTCGCCGTCATCGACGGCGGCGGCATAGCAGAAGAGGGCAGCGTCATCGACGTCTTCACGAACCCGCAGCAGCCCATTACAAAGGAATTCATCAGCGCGCTGCTCTCAAATGAGCTTCCCGCGGCATTTCGCGGCGGCAAGGTGGAAAGTACCTACAGCGAAGATGCCTATCTGCTGCTGCGCCTGACCTTCCTCGGCAAGAGCGCAGACGACCCTGTCATCGCAGAGATGATTCGCCGCTGCAGCGATATCGAGGTCACGCTCCTTTTCGGCAACCTCGACCAGATTCAATCCGTGCCGTTTGGCCGGATGATCATCGGTCTGCGCGGCAGTAAAGAGCATATCAAAGAAGCGCTCGCCTACCTTTCACAGAAAGACCTCAAAGAGGAGGTGATCGGCTATGTCCGCAGATCTTCTGCCGCTGCTCTCTAAGGCACTGGGCGAGACGGTCTACATGGTTGTCGTCTCCATGGTACTTTCGACGGCGGTCGGCGTGCCGCTCGGCATCCTGCTCCATACGACTGCGAAGAACGGAATACTGGAATCCCCCGCGCTCAATAAGGGCATCGGTGCCGTCGTCAACGCAATCCGTTCGATTCCCTTCATCATTCTCCTCGTCGCCATCATCCCCTTCACGCGCCTGCTCGTCGGCGCGGCCATCGGTACGACCGCGGCGATGGTACCGCTCGTCATCGCTGCGATCCCCTTCATCGGGCGCCAGGTTGAAACGAGCTTGAAAGAAGTCCCCTACGGCCTCGTCGAAGCCGCAGAATCCATGGGCGCAACGCCCTTTCAGATCATTTGGAAGGTGCTGCTGCCGGAGGCCATGCCGAGCATCGCATCTCAGCTCACGACTGTCGTCATCTCGCTCGTCGGTGAATCCGCCATGGCGGGCGCGGTCGGCGGCGGCGGCCTCGGCGACCTTGCGATCCGCTACGGCTACCAGCGCTTCCGCCCCGAAGTCATGCTCGCAACGGTCATCCTCCTGATTGTCCTCGTACAGGCTGTGCAGTTCCTTGGCAATCGGCTGGTCAAGCGATTGGATAAACGATAAGCGGCTTCCTCTTTTGCAGCCGAAAGGTCGCCTTTCAAAACGTCCGTAACATTTAACGCAGATTTAAAATACCCCATAGAAAGAAGGTATCCTCATGAAAAAATATTTCGCAGTACTTGCCGCGCTCCTGCTCTCCCTCCTCGCGCTTACCGGCTGCATGGGCAAGCATGAAGGCGATGATGTCAAGATGCTCAAAATCGGTGCGACAAGCGTGCCGCATGCCGAGATTCTCGAGCAGGTAAAGCCAATCCTCGAGCAGCAGGGCATTCACCTCGAAATTGTCGAATTCAACGACTATGTACAGCCGAACCTTGCCGTCAATGACAAGGAACTCGATGCAAACTTCTTCCAGCATCTTCCCTACCTCAATAACTTTATGGAAGAACATCCGGAAGTTCACCTCGTAAACGCGGGTGCTATCCACATCGAACCGATGGGCATCTACTCAAAAAAGCTCAAGGATCTGACGAGCGTGCCGGACGGTGCAACGGTCGCCATTCCGAACGACCCGACCAACGGCGGCCGCTCGCTGCTCCTCCTCGAAAAAGCAGGTCTGCTCAAGCTTAAAGACGGCGTCAATGAAAAGGCAACCGTCAACGACATTGCCAACAACCCGAAGCATTTGAAATTTCAAGAAGTCGAAGCCGCTCAGGTTCCCCGCACGCTTGACGATGTGACGCTCGCCGTCATCAACACGAACTACGCGATGCAGGCCAATCTCGTCCCGACAAAGGACGCCCTCTTCATGGAGGATAAGACGAGTCCCTACGTCAACATCATCGCCGTCCGTCAGGGTGATGAAAATCGCCCGGAGATTCAGGCACTTGTCAAAGCCCTCCAGAGCGATACGATCCGCCAGTTCATGGAAGAACACTACAAGGGCGCTATCGTCCCAGCGTTCTAACAGCCGAGATAACCCGTAAAAACCTACAAAAGAACCCCTCTCCCATATGGGAGAGGGGTTCTTTCTATCATACTGACGATTTTCTTTTATTCAGTTTCCACTGTATTCTTGATGCGCCAGAGACCCGCTTCGCCGCCGCTGTGCGTGTAGTTCCACGTATCGCCGTTTGCGAGCGTGAAGTCCTGGACGGAGTTTTCGCCGAAGTTCTTGACCGTCAGCGTACCGCCGTTCATCAACTCGACTTCCATCTTGCCATCCCTTACGGTGACGTAACGGATATCCGAAAGGTTCACATCGTAGAGCATCGCCTTATCGCCGACATGCGAGTTCTCGATGATGTCTTCGCCATCGCCAAGACCATAGTAATATGTGCTCTTGCTGCCAGAAACCGAACTGCCGACGAGCGTGTCGCTGCCTGCACCGCCCCAGAGCGATGCCGTACCTGCGCCGCTGTAGGTAATCTTGTTGTGCGTCCAGTCGCCGGCAAGTTCGACACCGTCGCCGGCGACGGCATTGATGTCCTTGAACTCACGGTAAGCCTCACCATGGCTGCCGTCGAAATAGATCTTTGCGCCGTCGACTGCCGAGCGAACAGTACCGCCGGTCTTTGCAAAGTAGAACTTCGCATTTTTGTCATAGTCGACAATCTCATCTGCACCAGAAACCTTAGCAAATGTTTCGTTTCCTTTAACATTAACGGAGATCAGGCGGTTGAAGAGGCCCGCCGCCGAATTCTGGATGGTCAGATCGTTCCTATCGCTCTCATCTTTCATCTTGATGAAGATGGACGTATCTTTCTTGTCCACAAACTCGACATCACCGCCGTAAAGAACAAGGGTATCCTTATTGGTATATGGATCATCGTTATCCGCCGTCATAAAGCCCTTAATTGTATCCTTGCCGTCGCCGGTGCCGTAGAAATAGGTCGTATAGTTCCCCATCTCGGTGCCTTCACCGGAGACGAGGACGTCGTCGGACGCACCGCCGCCCCAAAGAGAAGAAACACCCATGCCGCCGTAAAGCGTATTCTTAGCATCTGCCGCACCGACGAGTGTGTTGAAGCTTGAGCCGCCGACGACCTGCTCGACACTCGAGTAACGTGCCGTGCCAGCAAAGCGCCCTGTGTTGCCGAGGTCCGCGACAATGTCACCCGTGGCATATTCAAAGCTGACCTTATCAGAGTCATTCGGAAGCGTGCCGACGAAGATATTGCCTTCGACCAGAGGATCGTTGAAGTAGCCATCATCGCCTAAAAGAGCTGTCTTATAAAGTCCTTTTTCATCCTGCAGGAGGATCTTGCCCTGCGAAATGCCACGGAGCATCACACCGCCCTGACGCTGCGTGATGCGGACGCCTTCCTCTGTGATCAAGACATCGGACGCTGTAATATCTGCTGGATGATCCATGTACCAGACAATATCATCCGTGTCGTCCCAGCCCTGCTGGAAACTGTAGACGGTATCCGTATTGCCTGCGCCGGTAGCCGCCTGAATCGTTTCGCCCGTGAGGGTATCTATGACGTCTGTACCGATGGAAAGACCGATCGTATCCTGAACGTTGTTGATACCGTTTAAGTAGATAAAGTCGACATTGCCGCCGCCGATAACGAGATCTCCATCACCTGCATAGATGGTATCGACCTTGTCGCCGCCGCGCAGCGTATTGGCGCGACCAGCTTTCTCCGCGTTGTTCGTATTGCCGTAAATCAGGAACGGATTCTGCTTATCTTCATCCGAAAGTTCAACATCGATCGCATCAGAGATCGCTGCGATAACGCTCCGATGATCCGTACCTGCCATAAACTTCTGATAGTTGTATTCCGGACGAATCGTAACATCACCGTAGCCGTATTTATGGACACGGCCAGCATCAAAGGCAGTGTTGAAGTGAATGAGATCATGACCATAGTGATAATCCATGATCGTGACAGGAACTTCCGCGCCCTTAAAAGTATCCTTACCTCGGCCGCCATAAAGTGTTGCACCGGTGCTGCCAGGCGCAGTACCTGCCATTGGTGCGAGCTCAATAATGTCGTTGTGGTCAGTATGGACATTATAGTAGGAACCAGGATGCGTAGTATCAAAATCCGTATCATTGGCAATGCTGTCGTTATCGGTACCGTCAGCAAATACCACATCGCTTGAACCCGCAACGATCGAATCCTGTCCATTACCACCGATAATTGTAGAATGTGCGGCACCGGTGTCAAAACTCACTGTATCATTGCCGTCACCAGCAAAGATAAGGCTGTAATCGCTGGCACGCACCTGGTCATTGCCGTCACCGGCATAAATCGTATCGGACGCATGCACTACGATGCTGTCATCACCAATACCGGAGTAGATGAGGTTCTGGTCATTTGCCTTGATGGTATCGTTGTCAAACCGCGGATCATTTGTAACGCTATTTGAAAGCTGAGTAGCAGCGCTGTCAATCGTGTTGCGGTCATTTGCCGTGATATCGTCATTGCCTAGACCGCCTAAGATGCTATTGGCATCATGAACCTCGATGGTATCGCTGCCGCCACCTGCATCAATCGTGTCACTAGTTATATTTGAGCCAGCAATACTGTCTGCCCTGTTGCTGGCAGAGATTTTCCATATATTAGTTTGTACATCGATATCGTAGCCGTATTCCTTATTGGGGTTGATAATCCACATACTTGGAACAGCACCGCCAGCAGCCTGCGCCTCATGAGAATAATATACACCATTATAGTAGAAACCATAGGTAATGCCAATGGGATACGTCGCACTTGGTGTAGTATTATACGCAGATATAGTACCATAAAAAGTAATTCCAGTTGGCGTAAAGAGCCAGCTGAACGTACCGCCAGACCGAGCGGATGCACTAAGCTCCAATTTAAGTCTCGTTGCCATAAGATAACCTCCTAAAATAAGATATGACAGATAATATTTTTTCGCATCGAAAACACCCGCAAAAGGCAGTTTTGATGCACCTAGGGGACAGTATGAATATATGTTTATTATCCCATATTCAGTAGAAAATAACAAGTCTTTCCTAGAATATTCTTTTATCAAGGATTTCAAAAAGGGTTCTCCCAAAATAGGAGAACCCTTGATGAAAAACTGTTCTTAAGCAGCGAAATGCTTACTCTTCCGATACAGTCTTCTGCGTCCAAGTGCCACCAGAATAGCTCCAGCTCGTGCCGTCTGCCAATGCGAAGTCATTCACACTGTTAGCCGTCGCGAAACTCTTAACTGTCAACGAACCGCCAGTCTTCAAGTTGACCTTGAGGATATTGTTATCGACCTTCGCCGTGCGGATATCGTCAAGTGTCACATCATAGAGCATGACCTTGTCCTTAGCACCAGACTGCTCGATGATGTCATTGCCATCCTTCTTGCCGAAGAAGAAGGTGTTTGTGGCATCTCCATTCGAGCTGCCCTTGAGGGTATCATCGCCTGCACCACCGTAGAGAGATGCCGCGCCTGCACCCGCATACTCGACAACGTTCTTGCCTGCATCACCTGCGAGCTCAAGACCGTCGCCAGAGAGTGCATTGATGTTCGTGAAGCCCTTATAGGCATCGCCCGTACGACCATCGAGGTAGATCCGCGAACCGTCTGCCGTATTTTCAACCGTGCCCTTGCCGTTAGCAGAGATGTAATACTTAGCAGCTGCGTTATAATGTACGATCTCGTTTGCGCCCGTGACCTTTGCAAAGGACGTCTGACCGCCAACGTTAACGCCGATCAGGCTGTCATAAAGACCCGTGAAGGAATTCTTCAGCGTGAGCGAGCTGCGATCCTTCATGTTGATGGTAAGCTCTGTATTGTTCTTTGCAATGGAAGCAACATCACCGCTGTAGAAAGCGAGCACGTCTCTGACGCCTTCCGGATTCGTGTCTTCCGTTGCATGGAAGTTCTGAACCGTATCCTTACCATCGCCTGCACCGAAGAAGATCGTCGTCGACTTGCCGGCATCTACTGCTGCACCCGTCGCGATGAGAAGGTCATTCGACTTGCCGCCGCCATAGATAGAAGCATTGCCCATGCCGGAATTAATCGTGTTGTTGACACCAGCCGCACCAACGAGTGTGTTGTTGCCCGAACCACCAACGATCGCTTCAATGCTCGTATAACGTGCACTGCCCGTATACTTGCCTGTGTTGCCAAGGTCAGCAACGATATCACCTTCTGCACCGACGAAGGAAACCAGGTCATCCTTCTTAGCCATGCCAAGGTAGATATCTGCTGCAGCGTCCGCATCCGTGAAAGCATTGTTGTTGCCCGTGTAACCAACCTTGTAAAGACCGTTTGCATCCTGAACTTTGATCTTGTCATCGGAGGTAACACCCTTCAGTGTCAGCTGACCCTGGCCCTGCTTGAGAACCATGTTGCCGCTGCTGTCAACCGAAACATCAGAAACCTCAGCTGCCTTGTCATAGAACCAGACGATATCGTCACCGTCTCCCCAGCCAGTATCAAAATTCTTGACCGTATCCTTGCCGCCTGCCGATGTAAGCGCAACACGCTCTGCCGTACGGGAATCCGGTGCGGCCGTTTCCAACTCAATCAGGTCATTACCGCCGCCGCCATAGACGAAGTCACCATTATCTGCATGGATCGTATCGTCCTTCATGCCGCCATGGAGCGTATTGTTCCCCGCGTTGCCGCTGAGCTTACCGCCAAAGATCTGGAAGCTGTCCGTAGCAGACGAGAGATCGATGAAAGTCGATCCCTGCTTTACCGCAGCAACATTGGTCTTCCTGCTGCCGTCGCCAAGAACCGTGTACTGCGTATAATCCTTTGCAGATTCGATCGTAACGCCGCCGTAGCCGCTCGTCTCAACCATGCTGTCACTGAAGTCCTGGAAGGTCACGCTGCTAAGTGAAGTACCCACAGAGCTCGTGCCCACGGCGATAAGATCGCGACCATAATGGAAATCTGTAATCGTAACTTCAGCATCCTGCTGAACAGCGAAGAGGTTGTTCCCCGAAACACCCGAGAGCTTCGAGCCCTTGCTGCTGGTCTTATTCGCGAGCAGCGTATCGTTGCCCGCACCGCCAAAGACCGAGTTGTCGCTGCCAGCCAGAATGATGTCATCGCCGCCGCCGCCGTACAGCGCAGCATGCTTTGAACCGCCCTTAAGCGTGTCATTCTTAGCGGAACCGTAAACCGTAACCTCGTGGTCCGTAATGTTCGCGCCATCCGAGCCGAGATCGATCTCCCATGCCTGATTTGAGCCTGCTCCCTGGATAATCAGATCATCTTTCAGATGATCTTTGTAAAAGTTGCTACCGATCGAAGGATCGCCCGTTCCACTAAAGCTGAGAAGATCATATCCGCCGCCAGCATTCATTCCGCCGTGTGAATTAGCATACGATACAGCCACGCTGTAGCCGCTGTTCGTATTATCAGAGTTGTCACTTGCATAATACTGAACGCCCTTGTCCTTGAGCCAGACAAACGTCGCATAATGCTGCGGCTTTTCCGCCATTTTCCCCAAATCTAATGTAATAGCCATAAAATACAACCTCCTAAAAGTATCCTTGCAGACAAAGCTGCTGACTTCCCTCCTCAGTACAGAGTGTCCAAGTTTCCTCTGCACTGAACTACATAAACCCGCCATTTCTCCTTAGGTGAAATAACGGACTCATATCGTGTCTATAGAATAGCACGATTTCTCTTATTTGTAAAGCCTTTTTCTCCAGAATAGAGCTGCAGCTATATTTTTTCTTTCTCTGCCTTGCGGATAAGGGCGCGAAGTGTGTTGATCTCGCCGGACTTAGCGAGGCGGTCGACTTCATGAAGACGGCGCATCTCATCTTTTGCAAAGGCCTCGCTGAGTTTGACTGCCCGCTTAAAGTGCGGCAGAGCTTCCTCTTCCCTGCCCTCGTTCCAGAGGCTGACACCGAGTTCTGCCTCCGGCTCCGGCATATCGGGAAAGGCACGGCATCCCGCTTCTGCTGCCGCTCGGATTTCATCGGTATCGTCCAGTGCCTTTGCCGCATCGAGCCAACTGGAGTAAGGGCGATAGCCATACTCGGCAGAAATCCAAGTAGCATCTTTTGCCGCATCGTAGCGCCTGGCCGCAGCAATAGCCTCTTTGTAACGCTTCCGCTCTTTATATACTGATGTTAGATAAAAGTCAAGATAGTGGGCTTCTTCCACATTCCCCTCGGCCTTTCTTCGCGCTTCTTCGAGGATCTTCAGGTTCCTCTCACCTTTGGCCTGCATGCGCTCAGGGGAGTAGCCCGTATGCAGGAGCTCAAGGTCCTTCTTTTCTGAAACGATAGGGGTTGGCAATACACCGTTCGGATAGGCAACCCTTTCGTGAATCTTGCTGATGAAGCGAAGATCTGGCCGTCGGATAAAAGCACGCAGGGGAATTGTCGGACGGTTGGTGGTCGGGCGCAGATCTGTTGTCACATGGCGCATGGGAATCAAGAGAGCATTGAATCTTCTTCTAAGCCATAGTGTGGCTAATACATAACGCAGATTGCCTCGCGTCTTTTCAGTAAAGAACTCATCGGCATCAAGAAAGACGACCCAATCTCCTGTCGCACGCTCTAGAACGGCGTTTTTCGCCGCAGAAAAATCGCCGGTCCATGGAAAGGAAAAAACCTTATTAGTATACTGCTTTGCGATCGCGACCGAATTATCCTTGCTCCCAGTGTCAGCGATGATAATCTCATCGCAGTCCGCTTCCTTTAAGCTCTCCAGGCAGCGCGGAAGATCCTGTTCTGCATCGCGCATGATGAGGCAGGCAGAAAGACGAAAAATGCGGCTGACCATATGGCTTGCCATCGCCTTGACCGCCACAGAAGTCTTCCACATACCGCCAATGACACAGATAAAACCGCGTGATTTCCAATACGCCTCCCGTGCGGCAGTAGTACGCGCTTGGGGGATGGACTCTGGCTTTCCTTCTTCAGTTTCTTCTGCCCCATTCCCGACAGCCTCTACCTTCCTTTCTGCTCGTACTTCCTCTTCATAAGGTCTAAAGACACCTCTTTGCGGCAGTGCCTTTACAGCGTTTTCCCACGCTTTCATCGTCGTATCCTTAGCTGGCACTGCGACAAGTGGCGCATAGGGAAGGTCGGCGGTTAGCAGTGTGATTGCTGCTGCCGCAAAATCGTCGATATAGACGCGAGCGCCTACAGCAGGCAGCGGCACATCTTTTCCTTCTACGCCGAGCATATGATTGCGGACGAAACGTGCCACGTCGTCTTCCGCACCTTCCTCCGTAAAACCGAAGAGACCATCGCCGACAAAGAGAGCAATGTCAAGACCATCCTTGCGCGCCTCATCGACAGCATGGCGGATCTCTTCTAGCCGTGCTTCACTTTGAAGGAAGACTAAGATGCGCATGCTCTTTTTGCTGCGTGCCTCATCGAGCACGATGCGCAGCGCCGAGGCCTCCGCGGGACCCGGCACGCGCGGCATGGGGAGGACGACGCCCGCGTATTTTCCGCGGCGCAGCGCGCGTCGGAGCAGGCGCGGGTCGGATGCGACTTTGTGGGCACGCGTCCAGCCTGCACCGCGCAGAGCACGAAAGAGGGCTTCGCCGAGAGCAGCAGAAGTCGTGTCCTTTTTTTCGCCTGCCGCCTCTTCAGTCTTTCTTCGTTTTTTTTCATCCGGCAACGGTGCGCCGAAGATTGGCAGGCAGATCTTTGCTTTGTTATCGAGTTTCATATCTTCTCTCTTTCCTGCGCCGTTTTCTCTCCTATGCGCGGGAGCATCGCCGAAAGGTCAGCCATACAGCCGCCCCAAGAGAGACCGACGCCAAAGCCCGCGAGCAAGACGCGCTTGAGCGCCTTCGTATCCTCCGATGCAGCAATCCTATTGAGCGCGAAGGGAAGCGTACCTGAAACGGTATTGCCGATGTCCTTCACATCGTTGTAAAAGGGAACATCCTCTAAGCCGCACTTTATCCGCAGGCGCTCGAGCATGTACTTATTCGCCTGATGAAAGACGGCATAATCGAGGTCTTCGCGCCTAATGCCGCCGCAGGAGAGCGTTTCCTCAATGAGACCGGGCACAGTGCGCATGGAAAAGAGCGTGATGCCGGTGCCATCCATATGAAGGTCATAGTTCGTGCGCCTGTTTCCACGCGCGTCTTCTTCCCGCTCGACCGGCACATGCTGCGGCATCGCGCGGCTGCCGCCCGCAGGGGCGATGATCTTATCGTAGCCCGCACCGTCTGTCCCAAAAACAAAGGCATCCAAGTGTTTGCGCTTGCCCGGCATGCATTCCAAGAGCGTAGCCGTCGCACCGTCGCCAAAGAGCGGGCGGACGATGCCGTCTTCCTTTGCGCTGTACTTTGAGTAGATGCTCGTCGTCACGAGGAGCAGGCGCCCTGACAATCCCGTCTCAAGCAGCCCTTTTGAAAGGGCGAGACCATAGACATAGCCGGAGCAGCCGAGATTGTAGTCGAGCGCGCCGCAGGTCTTCGGCAAGCCGATGCGATCTTGCAAAATGCATGCAGTCGTCGGAACGAGATAATCCGGCGTCTGAGTGCAGAGGAGCAAAAAGTCGATGCTTTTGCGGTCGATGCCATAGACGCGAAAGAGCGCTTCTGCCGCCTGAACCGCAAGGTCGCTTGCCGCCGCATCCTCCGCTGCGATATGACGCACACGGATGCCGAGTTTTTCGATAAAGACGGCTTCGCCTTCGTTTTCTTCGACGGCGGGCGGCAAATAGGTCGCTATCGCGCGGATGCAGGCCGATCGCCCGCCGCCCGCCTCGTTTATTCGTTCACTTTGCATCGATCAAACTCCCTCGATGCCGTGGCTGACGAGCAGCTCGCGGATGGCCTCGATGCTCGTAAAATGCATCGGCGCACTGTCGCTGCCGCCAAGCCGGATGCCGTAGGCTTCTTCAAGTGCCGCTGCTACCATCTGAATGTCGAGCGAGTCGAGCAGCCCATCGGAGATAAAATCATCGCTTGCCGCAAAGTTCTCGTCACTCTTGACGCTCTGCAAAACTTCCAAAATCGTTTTCATCGCAAATGCGGGCAGGATGCTCCGGACTTTCCATCCGGAAAAGGCGCCCGCCTCACCTCACTTTCTTAAAACACAGAAATTTATTCTTCCTTTTCGAGGAAGGTACGATAAAACTCCAGACTGTTGCCCTCAGAGGTATTGCAGAAGGTGTCGTCGATCGTATAGAGCTTTTCGAGTTCTTCCGCGATGATTGTGTCGTCGAGCACAAAGACGGCGAGCCAGGATTCCAAAAAGGACGTGTCTTCCTCGATATCCAGGATGTCTTCACCGTACGTGTCGAGCACATCACGGGCAAAGTTCTCAGCACCGGCATGGAGCTTTTGAAGCGCCGCGATATCCGCATGCTGCGGCTCATAGCTTGGCACCGGCTTACCCTCTGCCAAATGGAAGCAGTTCAGCTGCCCGTCCGGGGAGGTCAGCACGGCTTCCAGCAGCAATTGATAGCGGTAGATATAGCGCGAGGAACACGCCAGCATGGTCGCGTCAACGTCTTCGGCAAAGCAGCCGTAGATCTTCTTTTCCGCTTCGCCCTTTTCGTCCTTGAACCAATTTTCCTGATTTGTCCCGAAGTAATAGCCAACAAAGGAAGGTTCAGCCTGCGCCGCGCCTTCTATCGCAGCCACATGCAGCATTTTTGAAAGGAAATACTGCGTCGTCCCCGCATAGCCAATATCGATAATGCCGATTTTCTCGCCCGTAAGGAGCGCGGGATGTTCTGCCTTGATGTACGCCATATAGGCGGCGCGCTCCTCCTTCGCCTGCGCGAGAATATCGTCCGCCATCCTCTTCAGCAGGCGAAGGAAGGCCTTATTTTTACTGTCTTCCGGCAAGGTGATCTCTCGGTCTTCGACATCTTTGGGAAGCGCCATGCCGAGCCGCGCCCGGAGGAAGTCGCCGAGCGTCCCCTCGTATTTCGTCTGCAGGGAATCGAAAATGTCGTCAAAGGTCTGGAAGCTCGCCAGCGTAACGCTTCTGCGCGAGGTCAAAAAGTACGCAGAAGGCAGGGGCTCTTCTCCCGTCGCTTTCAAAAGGCGCGCCGCGGTCTCGCGGTACAGCGGCCCTAGGAAATAGCCGTCGCGGGCAAAGAACAGCAGACGCCTGCAGCCGTCCTTCTTTGCCCGGCGGATCAGCCATAGGATGTAGGTAAAGAGAATCGGCCCATAGAGGAAGTAACCGAGCGCTTCAAACGTGTCCAAGCGGAACTGCCCGCGCCGCGCATGTAATACGTAGGGATTATGAAAGAATTTTTCCAGTATCGTTCCCAAGAGGATGCCGGCATACAGGCTCATATCCCTGCCGTAATGCGTCAAAATCTCATGACCAAACGGCGTCAGTGAAAAGAGATTGATGGCAGACATCATATGGTAGGATGCAATCCCGCGGTCGGAGCAAAGCTGGATATCGGACCACTCATTATCGCCGATGTGCACCATCTTGCCCGCCATGCCCTTTTTCTCTGCGAGATAGTTCCATGTCGCCGCCGTGTCCTTGCGCCGCCCGGTCTCCGACGAAAGGAAGATCCCGTCGTAGAGATCCGCCGTGATGCCGCATGCTTCAAGAATGCGCAGGACGTCCGGCGTCTCGAGATACATATCGGAGTTCAGATAGATCTTCCTGCCTTCCTTCCGGCAGAACTTCAGGCAATCGACTGCCTCAGGGCGCGGACAGCAGAGCTGAACCTCCGCTGCAACTTCCATCTCTTTCAGAACGGCAGCTTCCTCGGGCGAGAGATCCGTGATTTCTTGAAGCCGTTCATATATCTCGGTCAGTGTGACATCGCTTTGCTCGTTCTTTATTTTACTTTCGCGAAGTTCCTGCTCGGCGAACAGGCGGTATTTTCTGAAAGCGAACGGCCGCCCGAGGAACTTTCCCGCCTTGACCTCCAGCCACTTGTTAACCAGCGCGGGAAAGGCGATGCGGCGCATGACGAGAGTATCAAAGATATCGAAGGAAATGCAATCGTGATTGGCAATCCATGGGAAATCCTTCGGATTCTTGCCGAAGTACTGCATCAGATTCTTATTGCCCCAGTTGAGCGTATAGGCATTTACCTCGGTGTTCATTTCACCGTAGTCCATGCCTTCCGCCGTCACGGTCAATGCAAGCACGCGCTCGACCGCATGGGCGATGGTACCGTCGTTTTGATGCTGCTCCTCGGCAAAGTCCTCGAGTTTTAACCCCGAGGTATACAGGCGGCGAATCGCCTTCGTGCGCGCCCAGAACATCGTTCCGGCAGAGAAATCAAAGTAGGCGGTCGGGCTGTTCGGCACATCGAGGATGCCCAGGAGCTTTGCGCCGACTGCGCGGTTAGAGAGCCAAGTGAACGCAGCATACGGCACATTGTCCGCCGGCTGCGGGTAGAGCAGACCGAGATTCGGACGCTTGACAAAGAGCGCGAAGATGCGCCGGATCTTTGCCGCATCGCCCAAGAGGCAGTCGAGAAGGTAATTGCGCCACTCGACCTGTTCACTGCCGGTGTAGAGGGATTTTTTCGAGTGGATATGCGCGATGAAGTCATAGTCGTCCAGCAGGTCACCGAAACCGATCAGAAAGGGTGCAACATCGCGGCCGCGGTTCGGAACAACGCGCACGATGAGACGGTCGAGATGCGGGATATCCTTCGCCGTAAAGACTTCTTCGACATGCGCTTTCTGCCCTTCGTCGACAATGCTTAAGAGCAGATCGAAGACAAAGGGCATGTTCTTAAGGTAGGATGCGAACTCTTTGGCAAGATCCACATAGAACAGATGGAGCTGGATGGCGATCTTGCCGGGTTGGCGGCGCTGTTCGCCGACATAAGCGTAAGAGCGCCGCAGACGGTGGCTCGGCAGAAAGGTGTTCTTCTCACCGTATTTGCTGGCGCGCCACCTGCGGTAAAAGTCGGTGTTTTTCAGTGCAAAGGAAAAGGTATGATAAAAGGCATCCTTGATGCCGCCCCGAAGCCATTCGCCGCCGGGCATGTGCTGGTAAAGTCCTTTCAAGATTGCCAGGATGTCGTCTTTCTTCATAACACTCTCCTATTTTCCTGCGGCAGAATCCGGCGCTCCTCCGCTCAGCTTCCGCTTGATAAGGCTGGCGGCGCGGCGAAGGAGGCGGCGCGGATTTTGCCAGATCTGTCGCCACTCGGCGAGTTGGTCGTCGCGATTGGCGATCACCTTCGCCATCTCGGCAATCTGAGCCTGCAGGCGGTTATATTCCGCCTGAATCCTGGCCGTATACGCCTCCCGCTCGGCTTGCACGCCCGCTATCATCGCGGGCAGTATCTCATCGTCGAAGATGCCGATGGTGTAGTCGACGACCAGCGCCTTAGGGCATGGCTTTGGAATCGCGAGCTCTGCCTGTGGGTCGTCGGATGCGTAGAGATAGGTATCGTACAGGCGCTCTCCATTGGTACGCGTAATCTCTGCCCGCAAAGACTCCGCGTCATAGACAAAGGAAATTTCATGGTAGCGGACGACACCGTTGAATTCGAGCGGGTCGAAGCGAATGGCCGCGGGGTCATGAAAACCCGTGAGGTCGAACCGCAGTTTCTTACGACTGCCGAAGTGCACCGCACCTAGCGCCTGCACAGCCTTACAGCGCTCGTCAAAGCCATCCTTCCCGCGTTCTTGCACGAAACACTCCGCATGAAGCGCATAGCCCGGCGCACCGTGAAGATGCGTCTCCCGCTCTTTTGCCAATGCAGAATCGATTGGCACGAGGCGAAAGATGTACTGAAAGGCAGTGCCGTTGGGATTTTGCAGCAGAAAGCGGCGAACGGAGCGCGGCGCGATAGACGGCGATGCCTCCGGAATGCCCGCATGTGCGACATCCGCCGTGGTATCGCGTTCGGAAATAATGGCGCAGCCAACAGCTGCCGCCATGCGATGAAAGGAATCGCGTGTGAAAAAGTGGACGTGCGTGCGGTCGAGAAGGCCGACATCCGCGTATTCGAATTTTCCCGCCATCAGGCTCAGAAGAATCGCATTGTGCGCGATGTTCGGCACGGAGACGAGAATGCTGCCCGCTTCCTTCAAAAGCTCTTTTGAGCGACGAAGTGCCTTTTCCGGGCTCCGCAGATGCTCAAGGACATCGGCGAAGAGAATGAAGTCATAGCGCTCGTCCTTTAGTCTCAAGGCCCAGGCATCGCCGTCAATGTCACCTTCAGGAGTGCCTAGGCAGGCATGCTTTGCATACTGCGCCGCTTCCTGCCCTGCCGCCGCATCGATCTCGACGATATCGACGGTGCATTCCATCGCCTCTTTGAGGTAGCGCGTCAGGCGCCCATTTGCGGGACCGAGCTCTAAGACGCGGCTTCCCTTTTCAATATATGTGAGCAACACGGAAAGGCTGTTTTCTGTCGCAAGGTCGAGTGCGAAATCATAATTCCCCAACGAATACATCTCCCCCCTATGCATCTGACTTGAACTTTATCACGTCCATCGGTGCGGGATTACCAACATGCCTTCGCCGACGTAATCCGCCATAACGACGAGCGTCTTGACGCGCGAAATATATTGCAGCGGCACGGTCGCCGTCTCCTCAAAGATCGCGACATCGAAGTCATATTTGCCGCCGAGAACGCGAAGCCCCTCGGGGTATGTCAGCGTGACGACGTTGCGTCCCTTTGCCCAAGGAATCCTCTTGTGGTCGAGCAGGGTGTTCAGCCCGCAGATATAGGTATCATCGACCGTGCGCAGCGAAATACCAAGGACAGCATCCTCGATGCTCTCGTCCTTTACGTCGTAGGTGACGCGCACGGCAAGCGGCTTGTCGTAGGGATATGCATCGCCTGTAAGCGCTCTTCCTGCGCCGTCAAGGAGTTCAAAAGCAGTGACTTCGACGGCGTCACTTTCAAAGGCGACGTGCGGCCCTTCCTTTTTTTCCGCTTCTTTCGCGGCGCTCTCTGCTTTAATCTCGACTTCCGCCGTTCGGTCAATCTCTTCAAGCTCGCTGTCTGCAAACTCGCGTTCCTGCTCGCGAATATCATCGAGATAGCGGTCAACCACCCAGTTGACGTCTCCATCGAGCGCAACTTTGCCGTCCTTGAGCCATATCGCCCGCGTGCAGAAACGGCGAACGGCATTCATATCGTGGGAGACGAAGAGGACAGCTGTGCCGCCCTGCATCAGCTCTTTCATCTTTTTCATGCTCTTGATCTGAAAGCGCATGTCGCCGACAGACAACGCCTCATCGACGATGAGGATCTCGGGGCGGACAAAGACATTTGCCGCAAAGGCAAGGCGGGCAAACATGCCGCTTGAATACATCTTGACCGGCTGGCGGGCAAAGTCTCCGATGTCGGCAAAGGCGAGAATCTCCGGCAAAAGCGCTTCCATCTCGCCGCGCGAGCGCCCCATGACCGTACCCGTCATATAGACGTTTTCGACGCCGGTCATCTCGGGGTTAAACCCTGCGCCAAGCTCGAGCAGCGAAGCGATGGAGCCCTGTACGTCCAGCCTGCCGCCGGACGGCGTCAAAACGCCGGTGATCAGCTTCAAAAGCGTCGACTTTCCCGCGCCGTTTCGCCCGACAATGCCGATGATCTCTCCCTTTTGAACTTCCAGCGTGATATCCGAAAGCGCGTAAAAATCCGTACTGTAGCGCTTGCGGAAGGGGCTCAGCGCTTCCTTCACACGGTCGGCCGGTCGGTCAAAAATCTTGTAAGTCTTGGATAGGTGCTCGATCGAGATGACAACCTCTGCCATGCGTCCCCTCCTTTCATATCAAAGCATGTTACAGGACGTCAGCAAAGTGCGGACGCAGTTTTTTAAAGACGACGATGCCGAGCAGTAGGATCGCCGCTGTCACCAGCCAAAAGCCCAGATTGGTAAAGCCGCGCTCCCAAAACCACTCGTGCGAAATAAAGCTCATGCGATAGCCTTCGACGATGTAGTAGAGCGGATTCATCTTGAAGATAACCTGATACGCTTCGGGAATCATGTCGAGGCTCCAAAAGATCGGCGTTCCCCAAAAGCCAAACTGCAGAGCCATTCCGACGAACTGCCCGACATCCTTCAAAAAGACCATCAGCGAAGAGGTCAGAAGCGACAGCCCGAAGACGAGACAGATCATGGCAAAAAAGTAATAGAAGACCTGCAGATTATAGACGCTCGGCCAGTAGCCATAAACCGCAAACATCAAAAAGAGGACGGCGACAAAGAAGAGATTGACGACGAGCGCCGACATGATTTCGATGATGGGCAGCAAGCTGACGCGAAAGATGACTTTCTTGACGAGGAAGCTGTTCTTGACGATTGAACCCGTCGCACTCATCAGAGCATCGCTGAAGAAGAACCAGGGGAACATTCCGCAGACGAGCCAGAGAATGAACGGAAAATCGCCGACAGGCTTTGACTTAAAGCCGACCTGAAAGACAAACCAAAAGATAAAGACCGTAATGGTCGGCTGGATAAATGCCCAGAGGATGCCGAGAGAAGAACCGACGTAGCGTTCCTTCAAATCCTTCTTTGTCATCTCCCAGAGAAGACGGCGGCTTCGCCAAATATCGAGCAAAAAGCCCAGAGCCATCTGTAGATAGCGCAACGCATGCCCTCCTTTCTTTGCGTACAATCCTATCAATCTCTTTTATCCGCTGCGATTTTTTAAATTACGAGGCTCGCAGCGAGGTCTTTGCCGTATTCTTTCAGCGGATGCCAGCCCTCGCCCTGCAGCGCTTTATATTCTCTTTGGTAGCGCAGATAATGCGGCAGAAGATAAAAGGTGCCTTGCTTTATCCTCTGCTTTCGCCATACCAAAAAAGCATGTACCGCTTCGCCATAGTCTGCATCAAAGCCCGCCGCTGCCTGCGGCTTAAAGCGCCGCAGTGCATCGGCCGCCGCAGCCTCGCGCCGCATGAGCTCACCAAAGTGGAAAGTCCCGCGCGCTTTGAGTTTACGCCAGGCAGCCAGGCGGCTCTTCAAGCTCAGCTGCCCCGCGCCGATGAGATTTGCTTCGCTTTGCCGATACTTCGACAAGACCTCGCCAAGAGGCAGGATGCGCCCACTTGCGGCAGCCGCCCATGCGAGCCACTCGTCGTGATAGGCCGCCGTCGAAAGCGGAAGGGCGCGCGTCAGCATAGCGCGGCGAAAAGCACAGGCACTTCCCTGCACGACGTTGCCCCACCAAAGGCGGCGGTAATCTCGCTGCAAAAAGCGATGCACATCAAAGCGAAGAACTTTCCAGAAGGAAGGCGCGAGCGGCGCAAGCGCTTCATCCACGACCGCCGCATCATGAAAGACGAGTATGGCATCTGCCGCAGATTCAAACGCCTGAATCAGCCGCTCGATCTTCTGCGGCAGCCAGACGTCATCTTGATCGGACAGGACGATGATGTCGCCCGTGGACTTTTGGATCGCCTGCTCAAAATTTCGCCGAATGCCGAGGTTCGACCGGTTGACACAGATCTTATGCGGAATGCCCGCTGCGCTTAGGATACGGCGGGCAATCGCGAGCGTATTGTCTTTTGAGCCGTCGTCCGACAGCACGACCTCATCCGGACGGCGCGTCTGCCCCGCGATGCTTTCCAGCTGCTCGGCAAGATGCGCCGCGCCCTGATAGGTACAGACTGCAACGGAAACCTTCATATCCCCAGCTCCCATCTGCTTACGCCTGCGCGCCGCTTAGGCAGCCATAGAGAACCACTTGCAGACGTTTTATTATACTACGAATTTCCCATTCTGACAACGAAACAAATCATCAGGCTTTACCGTAAATGTTACGGAAAAATACGATGCGCCTAAGCAAACCTTAGTGAAGCAAGCGGGGAAAGTGCACGGTACGCCCCGGCGGACTTCTTTCGTCCAAGCGCAGCGCGTTTAAGAAGTCCGCCGGTTGTTCAGCGTACAAGTGCACGACCGCTTGCGTAACGAGGCGTTTGCGTGGGGCACGCATGTCCGTAACATTTTACGTAGATTCATTATCAAGATCTATAGCAAAGGAAACAACCCATCATCGTATGCCAAAGCGGGCAACGATGGTGCGCGTCAGCCGCAAAATGGCGGAAAAAAGCGGATTCGGCAGAAAGGGAAGCAAAAGTTCAAAGAGCGTCACGCCCCTGCGCACATGGCGAAGGGCAAAGAGACGGCGCGCGCTGGAAAGCGTCACACTTTTTGCATATGCCTTTCTGGCGGCCATCCAAGAAAGCTCCGCCGCGTAAATCTCTCCGCAGGGCAGGCGGCGCGTCACTTCCTGCAAAAAACGCGCGTCTTTTTCGAGCTTCTGCGCGTAATAATCCGCCTTGCTCGTTACGCCGTGCAGGGTCTCGCTGCTATTCTTCCCGTGCAGGCGGTGAACGGCCAGCGTCTCAGACAGAAAGCGAAAACCGCCGCAAAAAAGCGCGACGAGCTCAAGCCACTGGTCGTGAAAGACCATCGGCGGAAACGGAAGCGCTGCCTTTGCTGCCGTACGCCTTACGAGCATGCAGAAGCCGAGCGCCCAATTCTTGTTGACGAAGCACTTTTCCTGATAGGCGCGATCGTTGATCTTTTCTATCGCCGAGCTGTTCAAAAGGCTGCCGGAAAGTTTTGCAGCTCTGCCGTAAAGCGTATTTGGCAGGGCATTTCCCGCTTCGTCAATGTAGCCGGCGTTGCAGTGACAAGCACTTACCGCGGGATTTTCGTGCATAAAAGCCGCCATGACTTCGATCTTTCGACTGTCCCAGATATCGTCCTGGTCACAGTAGGCGATGAGATCGCCCCCCGCCTGCGCTGTGAGCGCAGCAAACGCCGCCGTCACGCCATTCGTCTTTCCGTTCTGCAAAATTCGATAGGAAAAACGCGTGATGTATTTCTTAAGAAGCGGCGCGCAGGCAAAGTTCTTTGGGCTGTCATTCCAGACGAGAAGGTCGAGTTTTCCGGCATAGGTCTGACGATTCAAGGAGCAAAGCTGCTCTTTAAGCCACTTTACCTGCGGCCGATAGACCGCCAGTGCTATCGTCACCGACTGCCGTATTTCCATCGTCACACATGTCCCGTCCTTTCGTCATTTAAAAAGGAAGTTTTTGATCTTTCCAAAGGCCTTCAGCGAGCGCCGAAGGTCTGCGGGATCCTTGAGCCCCACCCAGAGACGATGCGCGATGTAGCGGGGACGCAGGTAGTATTTTTTCCGCGCCATATCGCAAAACGCCGTCATATCCTCAGCGGAGATGCCCGGAAGATTTAAGACGCAGTTGATCGTACCGTCTTCCTTTACGTATTCGTCATACTTCCCGGTGATGTAGCCGTTCTTCTTCGCCCATGCATACGCTTCCGTTCCCGGAAAGGGAAGGAGCGGGTAGAACTGCGCGGTGTCCGTATTGAGCTCCAGCGCAAGGCGAAGGGTCTCCGCCATCGTCTCCTTGGTCTCCCCCTCGTTGCCGACCATGTAGCAGGCATGGACGAGAAGTCCCGCCTTTTTCGCATTCTTCACATAGCTGCGGATGAGCGCGAGCGTCGTCCCCTTCTTGATGTTTCGAAGAATCTGCTCGCTGCCGCTTTCAATGCCGGGAATGATGAGGCGACAGCCCGCTTTCTTCATCATCTGCATCGTCTCTAAATCGAGGTTGACGCGGGCATTGCAGAGCCAGCGCAAGCGCCTCGGCAGTCCCTTTTCTATCAGCAGGCGGCAAATCTCCATCACGCGCTTTTTATTCGCCGTGAAGGTGTCGTCTTCGATGACGATTTCCTTGACATCCGGAAAGTTTTCGGCAATGTAGGAAAATTCCGAGACGACGTTTTCCGGCGAGCGCAGGCGATAGCGATGGCCGTGCATGGTCTGCGGATAGACGCAGAAATTGCAGTGCGCCATACAGCCGCGCCCCGTGAAAAGCTGGATTTCAGGATAGGCGGATGCGGAGAAAAAATAATCCCTTTCGTTCAAATGTTTTTTGATAAAGGCGGAGGCAAAGGGGATCTCATCGATATCCTCGATGAAGGGCATGGCGGGGTTGCTCTTTACTTCGCCGTCCTTTCGGTAGGTGAGCCCCCGAACCGCACGCCAATCTTTGCCATCCTGCAGAGCGCGTGCCACGTCGCGCACGATGTAGTCAAACTCATGGCGCGCCACGGCGTCGATCGCCTCGCTAAGCGCCAGCGACTCGGCCGGAAGCGCGGAAACATGCGTCCCGACGAGGAGGAAGACAGCGCCCCTAAATGCCGCTTCCGCCTTGATCGATGCGAGAAATGCCACGTCGGAAGAAAGGGACGGCGTGCTCGTCTCGATGACAAAAAGCTTCGTTCCTTCCCCATGTGCCCTGACATAGGCAAGAGCTTCGTCCTCATGCATCGGCTTTGCGGGCGCATCGAGGAATTCGACGTCGAAGCCGTCTTTTTCGCAGACAGCAGCCGCGTAGATGAGCCAGAGCGGATAGTAGAACGTACCGCTGCGCGTCAGCGCAGGACTTCGGTTCTCACGGGAAAATCGTCCGTATGCCGCCTTGAAAGGAGGGTTGATAAAAAACACCTTCATAATAGCTTTGTCTCCTCTATCCGTCTGTTCCATCGCGCCGCACGGAAAAAGTAGCGATAGCGAAAAAACAGCCGGAAAAGCCCTTTGATATGCTCGTAATTATGCTTGCTGAAGAGTTTCTTTCGAGACAGCCGCTGCCAGTCGTGACGGATAGAAACGCGGCTGTCGTAGACGACAAGATACCCTTTCGACCACGCGCGAAGACAGTATTCCACATCCTCGGGCGCGTAGAAGATTCCTTCATCAAGACCGCCGATACGCTGGACAAGTTCCATCCGCATCAACCAGCAGGCAGACATCAGATAGCCGACCTTCGTGAGTCCCTGCGGGTTCTTCTCGATGTTTTCCCGCGCCGCACCGCGCCGCCGCCATGACCAAACGGGCAGCACCTTCAGCAGCTTGATCCATGCGGTCGGAATCGCCCTGCCGGAGTTTTGCAGCGTACCGCCCTTTCCATAGAGCTGCGGACCGATGATGCCGATGTTCGAATCTTTTTTCAGTGCATCCAACATCGTCAAAAAAGCTTCTTCATTAACGACGGTATCAGAGTCCAAGATGCAGAGAAACGCTGCCTTTCCCTCTGCCTTTCGGATACCGATGTTGCGCGGAGCGGTCGTTCCCCGGTTTTCCGGCAGCGCGATGAGCGCTAGGTCAAGGCTCGGATGCTGCCTGCGAAATCTTTCGACGGCGTCCCTCGTGCCGTCCTTTGAACCGTTATCGACGACGACGACATACGGCCGTAAACGGCAAAAGGCCGCGATGGACGTGAGACACGCGGTGATGACTTCTTCGCTGTTCCATGTCAAAATCACAAAGGCGACGGCATCGGATTTCGAAAGGCGATTCTTCATAGCTGTTATTTCCTATAGGCACGATGGACAGAGCTTCCTCAGGGAATGGTCACGTGAAGGAGTGGGGTGGACTGCAGCAAATCGCCCGCCGACGTCCATGTCATAATGGAGAGCATATACTCGCCGGACGGAAGGTCATTGTCCTTCGTATCGATCGATGCGCCAAAGGATTCGGTGCCGGGGCGATGCATCAGCGCATGGACGTCATCGCGCAGCACGAGGCGTCCCTTCATGCCGTATTCCTCACCGTTGTCGCGCCGCAGCAAAAACATCGTATCCTCGGCCGTACCAGCGCCAGGCAGCTGCCAGACATCAATTTTTAGCGGCGTCCCCTTCTGCCAGACGAGCACCTTCGGCGGCGCCTCCTTGTTAACGGTATCCAAATGGCAGTAAAGTGTAATATCCTTTCGAACCTTGCCGGAAAAATGCACGGGGCGATAGGTCGTAAAGCGCCGACTGTAATCAAAGGTTGCGGCCAGCGCGGGATGCTGCGCCTGAAAATCTTTTAACTGCTGGTCTAAGAAGGCAACGTGCGCCTCTGCATCCGCCGCCGTCACGAAAGAGCCGAAGCCGTCGGAATCTGCGGGCACTTCTCCCGTGAGATGCGCAAGAATTCGATCGCCGATAAACGGACGGTAGTGCGAGCCGTCGTAAAAGTTCACGGCATCGGTTGAGGCTTCGTTTAAGCCGCTGAAATCGTAGTAGTCTGTAATCTTGGCGAGTTCTTCCTTGAAGGTGTCAAACGCTGCGCCGTCCGTATCGAGATAGGTCGTCTGATAGACGGGATTGATGAAAAAGACCGTTTCGATGCCGTTTTCCTTTGCCAGGCGGCAGATCTCACGGATCGCTGCAAGGGCTTCCTGCATGTGATCCTCTTCGTACGCATAAGAGCGCAGGAAATCCCCATCCTTCCTGTGCCTGTCAGGATCGGCATCAATTTTCGCATCGCACCCGTCCCAGATGAGGTTACCCGTCTTGTAGATATCAAAGATATGCACCGCCTTCTCTTGCTCCGCAGCGGTTTTTAAGCGCTGTGGACGCTGAAAGAGCAGACGGAGATACGCCTCTGCATCGTAGGGCTTATAGGGATAGCGATCGCCGAACTGCTTGATGTGCTTCTCTGGATCGACGCGAAAGGAAGCATCGTCGAGGCCGATCATGAGCTTTTTAATCTTGACCCCGCCCTTTAGAAAGTAGCGAATCGTCTGCAAAAATTCCTGCGGCGAGCCCTCTGGATAGGTCATGTTGTACCACCTATTGCCGTCCTGCATCTTTTCGAGATCGAGCACGCCGACACGCGAGCTGCCGAAGCAGAACGCATTGTATTTGTCAGGGTTTCCCAAAATGTAGCGCGTCTTGACAAAGTTTTCGGCGACGCCGAAACGCCGTCCGGAAAACTTCGGATGCAGGATGCCGAGCTCATCGTGCATATAGTTGTACCGCCCGACGATTGCAAGCGGCAGGCAGATAAACAACAACAGCAAAAAAAAGAATCGTTTCATAGCGAGGACTCCTAGAACTGAAAGTACAGGAACAAGGATTCATGTGTAAGCTCCAGTACGGAGTAGACGAAGAGCGCAGCAAAGACGAGCGCCACATGCCACTTGGGCTGAAATCGCTTGATGATTCTATTCGAGTCCGGCAAAAAGACGACGGCGATAAGCGCGAAAAAGAGGATGCGAAGCGGAAGATCCGGCAGCAGCGTCGAAACGGAAAGCGGATCGGAAAGATACGGCTGAATCTCGTAGGCGATCGCTTCCGGCAGATGAAAGCCGTGCCTGCCGCACATGGCGCCGAGCACCGCCTTAGCGGTCAAAAGATCCGGCGCACGGAAGAAAACAAAGGAGACCGCAACAAAGAGCAAGGTCAGTGCACGCGCGATCGGACGGCGCATCGGCAGGTTAAAATGCTTCCAGCACTGATTGACGACGATGCCGACGGACTGCAGCAGAGCAAAGACGACAAACGTCCAGCCCGCACCGTGCCAGATGCCAACGATGAAGAAGGTCACGGACGCCGCGAGAAGCGTATGGCAAAAGCGAACGTTTTTAAACGAGCGGATGATCGGCTGATAAAGCGCGACAAAAAGAGCATTTGTCAGCGAGATATGCCAGCGCTGCCAAAAGTTCGAAAGGCTGACGGCACGAAATGGTTGATTGAAGTTGATTGGAATCGAAAGATTCATCATCCGCGCCAGGCCCACGGCCATGTCGCTGTAGCCGGAAAAGTCAAAATAGAGCTCCATCATATAGCAGAGTACGACCTGCCAGCCCTGCCAGAAATCGAGACCGGTCGCATTGGCAAAGCCCCACGCGACCGGCTGGATAAAGCTGTCTGCAATGATGATCTTCTTGGCAAGACCGAGGATGAAGAGACAAAACCCCGGCGTTAGGTTGGAAAAGTCCAGCCGGCGGAGGCGCGCATTTTGAAACTGGCTCATCATATCCGCATGAAAGAGAATCGGCCCTGCCATCAGATGCGGAAAGAAAGAGACGAAGAGTGCGTAATCAAAAAAGTTATGCTCCTTGACGATGCCGGCGCGGCAATCGATTAGCGCCAAGATCTGCGTGATGGTGAAGAACGAGATGCCGAGCGGCAGGACGAGATGCAGAAGCGGAATGTGCGCCCCAAATGCCATGTCGATGCTGGAAAAGAAAAAGTCGAGGTATTTGTAGAAGGAAAGCAGCGCGATATTGCCCGCAATGCCCAGCCAGAAAATGCCATGCGAAAACTTCTGCCGGTGCGCTGCACTCGCCCGCAGGATTCCCCAGCCGAGCAGATAGTTGACGAGGATGCTGCCGACGAGAAGCGGCAGGTAGTGAACATCCCAATAGCCGTAAAAACAAAGGCTTGCCAACATCAGCCAGATATTCGCCAGACGGCTGCAGCGCGAAAATCGTCCCAGCAAGAAATAACCTGCCATGACAACTGGCAGGAAGACAAAGAGAAAGAGATAAGAATTAAAAAGCATCCGCGCGGATCCCTCCCGCTATCTCGTAAAAACTTTATGTTTTTACAAGTATAGCATATTCCTTCCTTTAGACGCAAGTTTTCACCGGAAGGGGGCGCCTTCAGCAGCAGACTTGGCCAAGTATTTTCCATTTATTAGGTTGAGATTTCCTAAAGGCATACTTCAAAAATCATTTGGCTCAATGTAAGGCATAATAGATAAATTTACAGTTCAATCTATTTAAATAAGAGTATCCCGATTGACTCATTCAAACAGGATACTCTTATGAAATCACACATCTTACCAAAGACCTAGGACTTTCCACCATGCCGCACCAATTGTGAGGTAGATTACCGTCGTAATCGTAGTCATGATAAAACCATTTTGCCACCACTCACTCTGTGAAACGTAATTGCCACCAAAATAAATTGGTGCACAGCCATTTCCATAATGCGTCAGGGAAATTGGCACATCGGCAAAGATGCCAAATACGATAGCCGTCAAAAGGGGAGGCGCTCCGACGGCGACCGTCACCGCGATAAACGCAGCATACAACGCACTGATGCGTGCTGTCACACTGGCAAAGCAATAGTGAATATACGTGTAAAAAACCAACAGAATCAGAGCAGATCCGACCCAGCCAAGTCCCATCGAAGAGATGATGCCACTGGCGCCTTCCGCCACCCATGTAATGATGCCAGATTTTGCCAAAGCAGAAGCAAGCGTCATGAGTGAGCCCATCCAAAACATGGCATCCCATGCACCTTTTTCGGAAATGACATCTTTCCAGTTAATGACATCAAAGACCAACATAACGCAGACAGCGGCCATAGCAACAGGCGTTGCGCCGATGTTGGTCAGACCAGAAGTCGCCCAAAAGGCAAGTGAGCCGAGAAAAACAACCATCAAATATTTTTCGCTGTTGCTCATCGGCCCCATCGCTTGAAGTTCTTTTTCAGCCAGTCCTTTTGCATCTGGCAGACTGACGAGCTCTGGCTTTGTCAATTTCATCATGACAATCGGTATGAGTATTAGGCTGATAAGACCAGGGACAATAGCTGCGCTCGCCCATCCCATCCAGGTGACCTCAACACCAAGTGCCTTCGCTGCAAGTGCCACACAGAGCGGATTACCTGCCATGGATGTGACGAACATCGTGCAGGTAACGGCATCGGCGTGATAGCCGACCTGCATCAAATACGTGCCAATGCGTTTCGCACTTTCTCCTGGCTCAGATCCAAGTGCTCCGGCAAGAGAACGAACGATAGGGTACATGATACCACCGCCGCGCGCTGTCGCCGAAGGCGTAGCAGGAGAAATAACAAGCTCACTAAGCGTAATCGCATAGCCGAGAGAAAGCGCACTCTTGCCAATCGCACGAATGATACCAAATGCAATCCGCTTTCCAAGCCCGCTTTTAATAAAGCCACGCGAATAAAGGAAGGCACACACGATAAGCCAGATTGTGGGATTTCCATATCCGCTGAGTGCATCGCTTACTTTCAAAAGACCGCTAAGTGCTGCAAATGTAATCGAGATAAACGCAACTGCGCCAATCGGAAGCGGCTGAAGAATAAATCCCAAAACGGTCGCTATAAATACGACCATCAAGTGCCATGCAAGAACGGACACCTCTGCTGGAACAGGAGCAAACCACAACGCTGCGCCAACAACGATCGTAATGAGGCCATTTCGTTTCTTTTTGTCCATAAAATCCCCCTAAAAACACAAGGAAAGTCCTGTCTTTTTCGATATCAAACATCGCCATAAGAAAAAAATTATCGTTCTACACACTTCCTTCCAAAATCATTTTTACTGTCTAATATTGTCTAAATTACGTTTCCTTTGCATTCATTATAAAGCAGACCTTTTGTTTTTGCAATTCTCACCTTTTCTGCTCCCTCGGATTCCTTGCATTTTCTGTATAAATGTCGTATATTAAATTAAAATCATTCGGTTGGTTTTGTTTTCGAGGAGGATGATGTAGATGAAACTTACAGCTTTGAAGAAAATTCCGCTCGGTCTTCCACTCTTAGGACTAAGTGCGGCAACGGCCGCAACGTATGCGAAAAAACCGATTCACATCGCCATCGGCGCTGCCTGGCTCGGATTTTCTGCGCTACATGGGATGCAGCATGCCGAGAAGCTGAAGCAGGATGCTAAGTGTCTCTTGCGCTTAAAGGAGAGCGCAAAAAAGGGAGTGGAGGAAGTCGCTGAAAGCGCAGCATGGACGACGCGCAATACCTATCTTCACATCGTCTTTGCGGGCACGGAAGTCGTCAGCGCTCTGCCAGGCCGCATTCGCTTGCGCAACCGCGCGATTATCGGCAATGACGAACTTGCAGAAAAGGTGACGGATTTCGTCACAAGCCACGCCGGTGTTGAAAGCGCCGTCACAGACCTCACGACGGGCAGCATGGTTATTCACTACGATGCGAAAGAAATTCAAAAAAATCCACAGCTCGCCGCTGCAGAAAAATATTTCCGCCATCACGCAAAGATTGTCGCGGCTTAAGGGCACTGCGTTCTATCCTGCCGCCAAATATAAAAAGAGGGAAAGCCGTTTTGCTTTCCCTCTTTCTTCTTATTGGATACTCAGATCATTTTCTCTGGATGGAAGACCTTATCGAATTTCTCCGGCGTCAAATACCCTAGCGTGACGCACGCCTCCTTCAAAGAGCTGTTTTCCTCAAATGCCTTATGCGCCGTCTTTGCCGCATTTTCATAGCCGATGATGGGGCTCAGCGCTGTGACAAGCATGAGCGAGCGATGAAGATTATCGTGCATCTTCTCTTTGTTTGCCCGAATGCCGGAAACACAGCGTTTCTCAAAGGAGCGCAGGGAATCGGACAGCAGACGAACGGACTGAAGGAAATTGTAAATCGTCACGGGCATAAAGACATTGAGCTCAAAATTTCCCTGCGAAGCTGCGATGCCAATGGCCGTATCATTTGCCATGACCTGCACCGCAACCATTGTCGCTGACTCGCACTGTGTCGGATTGACCTTGCCGGGCATGATGGAGCTTCCAGGCTCATTGGCGGGGATTGTGATCTCACCGAGGCCGCAGCGCGGTCCGCTCGCCAGCCAGCGCACGTCGTTTGCCATCTTCATGAGGTTTGCGGCAAGTCCCTTGAGCGCGCCATGCGCAAAGACCATCTCATCCTTGCTGGACAGCGCGTGAAACTTATTGGCGGCCGAGCAGAAATCAAGCCCCGTGAGTTCGCTGACGACACGCGCCACCTCTTCGCCAAAGCCCGTTGGCGTATTGAGTCCTGTGCCGACCGCTGTTCCCCCAAGAGCAAGTTCCTTCAGAAAGGGCAGTGAACGCTCGATCATCTGCCGCGAGGCGATGAGCATAGCGCGCCAGCCGCTGATCTCCTGTGCGAAGGAAATCGGCACGGCGTCCTGCAAATGCGTGCGCCCCGTCTTTACAATGCCTTCATTTTCCTTCATCAGCTTCTCTAACGTCTGCGCCAGCTTATCGATGGACGGCAGCAGGTGATCTTCCAGTGCCACGACGGCAGCGATGTGCATCGCCGTTGGGAAGGTATCGTTGGAGCTTTGCGACATATTGCAGTGATCGTTTGGATGCAGCAGTTTTTCACCTGCCAATTCATTGCCGCGGTTCGCCAACACCTCATTGACATTCATATTCGACTGCGTACCGCTGCCCGTCTGCCAAACGGAAAGCGGAAAATGCCCATCCAACTTGCCCTCTAAAATTTCATCTGCCGCCTTTGCGATGCAGTCCCGACGACGCTCATCCAACTGTCCTAATATCGTGTTGGCAAAGGCAGCTGCCTTTTTCAAAATGGCAAAGGCACGAATGATTTCCATCGGCATCTTTTCCGTGCCGACGGGAAAGTTCTCAAAGCTTCGCTGCGTCTGTGCACCCCAATAACGATCCTTCGGCACGCGTACCTCGCCCAGCGAATCATGCTCAATCTTGTATTCCATAAGACAGCCTCCTTATTATAGATCTCACATCCATGAACCAAATGTCCATGCCTATAGAATACTATAACTAAGAATATTTTTCAATATTTTACTGCAAAAACCTTATGAAAATAAAAGACCTTCCATAAGAGGAAGGTCTTTTTACAGCAAGGGTAAGTATCAGCCGAGGATGACGAGGGAATCGCCGTTCTTGACACTCTGACCAGCATTGACGTTAATTGCCTTGACCGTGCCTGCTGCATCTGCCGTGATCTCGTTCTGCATCTTCATCGCCTCGAGGATGAGGAGGACGTCGCCGGCATTGACCTGCTGGCCTTCCGAAACGGAGACGGAGACGATCTTGCCCGGCATCGGAGCGTCGACGGAATGCTCGCCTGCGCCTGCTGCCTGTGCTGCCTTCGGCGCGGCTGCCGGAGCCGGTGCTGCTTTCGGAGCCGGTGCCGCCTTCGGTGCTGCCGGAGCTGCGGCAACTGCTGCCTTTACTTCTTCGACTTCGACTTCATAGGACGTGCCGTTGACAGAGATGTTGAACTTTTTCATTGAAAATGCCTCCAATACGTTATGCGCAGCGTTTTTTCTGCGCCAGAATCATAGCAAGAAAAATATCTCAGCGTCTGCCGCCGCGAGCTGCCTGCGCCCAGACGTCGCTGCGCTTAATGCGGACTGCGATGACCTTATTTCCCGTTGCTGCTTCAACTGCGGCAGAGATGACTGCCACAATTTCAGGGCTGACGTTCTTCGTGTTACTCATAGTGACCCCCTAAATTAAAGCGGAATGTTGCCGTGCTTCTTCGCAGGACCAACCTCGCGCTTGCTTGCAAGGGCATTGAGCGCCGTAATGATACGAGGACGCGTCTCCTTCGGCTCGATGACCATGTCGACGACACCGCGCTCCGCAGCCTTGTACGGCGTAGCGAATTCTGCGACGTACTCTGCGGTCTTCTGCTCCTTGTCCGGATCCTTGCGGAAGATGATGTTTGCAGCGCCCGCAGGCCCCATGACAGCAATCTCGGAGGTCGGCCAAGCCATGACCTGATCTGCGCCCAGCTCGTGGCAGCACATAGCGATGTAGGAACCGCCGTATGCCTTGCGCGTGATGACCGTGATCTTGGGAACCGTCGCCTCGGAATATGCATAGAGCATCTTTGCGCCGTGGCGGATGATGCCGTTATGCTCCTGGTTGACGCCCGGCAGGAAGCCCGGAACATCGACGAGGTTAATCAGAGGAATGTTGAACGCATCGCAGAAGCGAATGAAGCGTGCGCTCTTATCCGATGCATCGACGTCAAGGCAGCCTGCCATGACATTCGGCTCGTTCGCAATGATGCCGACCGTACGGCCGTCGAAACGCGCGAAACAGCAGATGATATTCTTTGCGAAGTGCTCATGGACTTCGTAGAATTCGCCGTTATCGACGATAGAACGGATGACGTCCTTCATGTCGTACGGTGCATTCGGATTGTCTGGAATAACCGTGTTGAGGCTCTCATCCTGGCGATCCGGATCGTCCCCCGTTGCAACGATCGGTGCGTCTTCCATGTTATTGCTCGGCAGGAAAGAGAGCAGATAGCGGATCTGCTTAATACAGTCCTCTTCATTCTCCGCTGCAAAGTGTGCAACGCCGCTGCGGCTGTTGTGCGTCATAGCGCCGCCGAGAGCCTCTGCCGTGACGTCCTCTGCCGTAACGGACTTGATGACCGCCGGACCTGTGATGAACATCTGGCTCGTATTCTTCACCATGTAGATGAAGTCCGTGATTGCCGGGCTGTAGACAGCACCGCCTGCGCACGGTCCCATGATGACCGAAATCTGCGGGATGACACCCGATGCCGCCGTATTGCGGTAGAAGATGCCGGCATAGCCGGAAAGTGCATCGACCGCTTCCTGGATGCGGGCACCGCCGGAATCGTTGATGCCGATGCAGGGCGCACCCATCTTCATCGCCAGATCCATGACCTTCCAGATCTTATGTGCGTGCTTTTCACCGAGCGAGCCGCCTTCGACCGTAAAGTCCTGTGCAAAGGCGTAGACAAGACGTCCGTCAACCGTGCCATAGCCCGAGACGACACCCTCACCTGGAAGCTCTTTCTTCTTCTGGCCGAAGTTCGTGCAACGATGCTTCATGAAGAGGTCGAGCTCGACAAATGTGCCTTCGTCAAAGAGCATGTTGATGCGCTCACGTGCTGTCATCTTGCCCTTGCCGTGCTGCTTGTCAATGCGCGCCTGACCGCCGCCCTGCATGAGATGCTCTTTTTTCGCATTCATCTGGGCGATTTTTTCCTGAACAGTAGCCATTATATACCTCCTAGATTCGCCGGCCTAACCGGCAGGGATTGTTCTCGCGAGGGAATTAATCGCGCTGGCAGAGTTCAAGGAGGACGCCATGCGTAGCTTTCGGATGGACAAAAGCGATGTTCGCACCGCCAGCACCCTTGCGCGGCTTTTCGTCGATGAGCTTGATGCCCTTTGCCTTGAGGTCAGCAAGAGCAGCTTCGAGGTTATCCACGCGCAGAGCAACGTGCTGAATGCCGCCGCGGCCGCCGTTCTTTGCGATGAACTTCGCAATCGGGGAGGAGTCCTCAGTCGCAGCAAGGAGCTCGATCTCGCTGCCGTTCGGCGTCGGGAAGAAGCCCGTCGTAACCTTCTGCTCTGCAACCGTCTCTTCACCGTTGTTGGGGAGACCGAGTGCTTCCGTATAGAAAGAACCGACTTCTTTGAGATCTTCCACAGCGATGCCGATGTGATCCACACCCAAAATCTTGAACATAGTGATTACCTCCTAAAATAAAGTAACTGAATCTATCGGGAATTGCGTTCTGTTGCCTTTCCCTTGAAAATCTCAAGAAACTGCAATCCCCGAAGGGAGAAGCCGTTACTTGAGCATTTCCTCCATTAATTCACCGACCACGGTATAGGGATCGGTCTCGTGCTTGCGGAAACTTTCAACATAGGCGTCGAGACGTCCGTTTTCCACGATCTGCCGCTTGATGCGGTAGTTGATGCGTGCATTCAAGATGTCGAGCATCTCGTCCTTTGCACGCTTCGTGCGGCGGCGCGTGAGCTCTCCATTTTCCTCGATGAAGGCGCGGTGCTTGCCGACGAGTTCGACGAGCTCCTCAATGCCTTCATTCTGCATCGCGACGACCTTGTGTACCGGCGGACGCCAGTAGCCGGGCGCAGCTTCCTCTGCTTTCGGCGCAACGCTCAAGTGATGGAATTGATCTTCCAGCGCCTTTTGCGTCGCGGTCTTTGCTATCCGCATGCTGCCGGCATCGAGATCGAGCATCATATTGATCTCGCGGACGACTTTATCGGCTCCGTCGAGATCGCTCTTATTGATGACGAACAAGTCGCCGATCTCGAGGATACCTGCCTTGATGGCTTGAATATCATCGCCCATCCCCGGAATCAGGATGACCATCGTCGTGTCAGCTGCCTTGACAATATCGACTTCCGACTGACCGACACCGACGGTCTCGACGATGATGATGTCCTTTCCAAAAGCATCCATCGCCTTGACGACGTCCGCCGTCTTATGGGAAAGACCACCAAGACTGCCGCGCGTTCCCATGGAGCGGATGAATACGCCTTTATCAAGTGTCAGGTCATCCATGCGGATGCGGTCGCCCAGGATGGCACCGCCTGTAAAGGGACTCGAGGGATCGACGGCGACGATGCCTACGGTCATGCCCTTCTTGCGATAGGCGCGGGCGATCTTATCCGTCATCGTCGACTTGCCGGCACCCGGAGGGCCCGTGATGCCAACGACATACGCGTGCCCTGTATGTGTATACAGTTCCTTCATGATGTCGTTGGCTTCAGGATACTCGTTTTCGATCGCGGTGATCGCCCGAGAGAGTGCGAGCCGGTTGCCTGCAAGGAGTTCCTTTGCAATATCCAAAATGAACCCCTCCTTTCTGCTTGCTTTTTACTGCTTACTTTTGTCACAAGAACTTTGTGAAAAAGTTGACAATCCGATATAAGAAAATAGTGTTGGAAGTCTAGACACTTTTTCCATCCATCTCCCAACACTATCCTTTACCTATACGTTAGCAAAACCGACTCAGGCTTTGACGTGTGCCTTGATGTAATCGACGAGTTCCGAGGTCGGCGTACCTGGCGTAAAGACTTCGCTGATGCCGGCTTTCTTGAGCGCCGGAATATCCGTCTCAGGAATGACGCCGCCGCCGATGATGAGGACGTCGTTCATGCCTTCAGCACGGACGAGATCGACGACCTTCGGGAAGAGATGCGGATGTGCGCCCGAAAGGATGGACATCGCGATGACGTTGACGTCTTCCTGAAGGGCAGCTTCTGCGATCTGCTCCGGCGTGCGGCGAAGACCCGTGTAAACAACCTCAAAACCTGCGTCGCGAAGTGCGCGAGCAACGACCTTTGCGCCGCGGTCATGACCGTCAAGACCTGGCTTAGCAACGAGAACTTTGATTTTCTTATCCATTTTATTTTTCCTCCAACTATCACGTTCGTGATGTAGGAACCGAAGGGGCAGGCCGCCCCGCCGTTCCAAACCCTATCGAAAGATGAAACTTACGAATTACAGGCTGACATGTGCCTCGTACTCGCCGAAGACTTCACGCATAACGTTGCAGATCTCGCCGAGCGTTGCATACGTCTTGACAGCTGCAAGGATGTGCGGCATGAGGTTTTCGTTTTCGTCGTTGCAAGCCTTCTTGAGGTCGGCAAGAGCAGCTTCAACAGCAGCGTTGTCGCGCTTTGCCTTCATCTCGTTGACCTTCTTCTTCTGCTTTTCGCCAACAGAAGCATCGACCTTCAGGAGATCCTTCGGCGGCTCTTCGTTTTCGATCTGGAACTTGTTGACGCCGACGATCGTCTTAGCACCGGACTCAACGTCCATCTGCCACTTGTAAGCGCTGTCCTGAATTTCCTTCTGAATGTAGCCCTTTTCAATAGCTGCGACAGCGCCGCCGATCTCGTCGATCTTCTTGATGTAGTCCCAGGCTTCCTTCTCGATCTTATTCGTCATAGCCTCGACATAGTAGGAGCCTGCGAGCGGATCGATGACGTCTGCAAGACCGGATTCGTATGCAACAATCTGCTGCGTGCGAAGTGCGATCGTAACGGATTCCTGCGTCGGAAGGGCAAGTGCCTCGTCGCGGGAATTCGTGTGCAGGGACTGCGTGCCGCCCATGACAGCCGCTGCCGTCTGGAGCGCAACGCGGACGATGTTGTTGTTCGGCTGCTGTGCCGTCAGCATCGAACCTGCCGTCTGGGTGTGGAAGCGAAGCTTCATGCTCTTGTCTTTTTCTGCATGGAAGCGTTCCTTCATGACCTTTGCCCAGATGCGGCGGGAAGCACGGAACTTTGCAACTTCTTCAAGGACGTTGTTGTGTGCGTTCCAGAAGAAGGAGAGACGGCCTGCAAAGTCGTCGATGTGAAGACCGGCCTTGATGGCAGCGTCGCAGTATGCGATACCGTCGGAAATCGTGAATGCGATCTCCTGTGCTGCCGTCGAACCTGCTTCACGGATGTGATAGCCGGAGATGGAAATCGTGTTCCACTTCGGAACGTTCTTGGAGCAATACTCGAAGATGTTCGTGATGAGACGCATGGACGGACGCGGCGGGAATATGTAGGTGCCGCGCGCTGCGTACTCCTTTAGGATATCGTTCTGAATCGTGCCGCGGAGCTGATCTGCCGGAACGCCCTGCTTTTCAGCAACAGCGATGTACATCGCGAGGAGGACGGACGCCGGGGCATTGATCGTCATGGACGTCGAAACCTTGCCGAGGTTGATCTTGTCAAAGAGTGTCTCCATATCGGCGAGGGAGTCGATAGCGACGCCGACCTTGCCGACTTCGCCTTCTGCGATCGGATCCGTAGAATCATAGCCGATCTGGGTCGGAAGGTCGAAGGCACAGGAAAGACCCGTAGCACCGGATTCGATGAGCATGCGATAGCGCTTGTTGGATTCCTCTGCTGTAGAGAAGCCCGCGTACATACGCATCGTCCAGAAACGGCCGCGGTACATCGTCGGCTGAACGCCGCGGGTGTAAGGATAAACACCCGGGAAGCTCAGTTCATCCGCATAGTCCGTATCCTTGATATCGAGCGGCGTATAAAGGCGCTGCTCCGGAAGGTGCGGACGCTCTGGGAACTTGGCAACTGCTTTTTCTACGCTCGCATTGTATTTATCGAGCTCAGCCTGGATCTTCTCATTGCTCATGATGAAAATTCCTCCTACTCTTTCTCTCAGTTCTATATTCATTATTTAAGAGTTATATCTCAGTTATGAGCCCGGATGCACCAGGCTCATAACTGGAAAACTTCTTTATCTTATTTTTTCATCGTGCCCGTCTCATCAAAGCGCTCATGGAAGGAAAGAGCCTCTTTGAGAATGTGCGGTGTATGCGCATGCTTCGTCGCTTCATCTGCACGCTTGAAGTAGTCAAGCAGCATCGGGCGATAATCCGGATGTGCACAGTTGTTGATGACTTCGAGTGCACGCTCGCGCGGTGCCTTGCCACGAAGATCCGCGACGCCCTGCTCGGAGATGATGATGTCGACGTCGTGCTCCGTGTGATCAATGTGCGAGCAGAACGGAACGATAGCGGAGATCTTACCGTCCTTTGCCGTCGACGGGGTGTAGAAGATCGTGAGGTACGCATTGCGCGCAAAGTCGCCCGAACCGCCGATGCCGTTCATCATCTTCTTGCCCGTGATATGCGTCGAGTTGACATTGCCGTAGATATCGACTTCGATCGCCGTGTTCATGGCGATGACGCCGAGGCGATGGACGACTTCTGGGCTATTGGAGATCTCTTCCGGACGGAGAAGCAGGTACTTCTTGTACTTCGGAACATCCTGGTAGAAGCGTGCAAGACCTGCCGGGCTGGGGGAGAACGCCGTGCCGGAAGCAAAGTTCAGCTTGCCTGCATCGATGAGGTCGAGCATGGCGTCCTGAATGACTTCCGTGTAGACCGTCAGATCCGTCATATCGGATTCGACGAAGCCTGCGAGAACTGCGTTTGCAACATTGCCGACGCCCGACTGAAGCGGAAGAAGATTCTTCGGCATGCGGCCGGCTGCGATTTCCCTGTTGAGGAATTCGAGCGTATGCTTTGCCATCTTCTTCGAATTCTCGTCAATCGGTGCGAGAGCGCGCGTGTGGTCTTTGATGTCTGTTGCGACGATCGCAGCGATCTTATCCGGCGTGCACGGGATGTACGTCGTGCCGACGCGGTCATCTGCCTTCACGATAGGAATCGGGAGGCGATTCGGCGGATCCATCGGGATGTAGACGTCGTGCATGCCCTCGAGATCGAGCGGCTGAGAGACGTTGACTTCGACGATGACCTTGTCTGCGCTCTGTACATAGGAAGCAGAGTTGCCGAGCGATGTCGTCGGGATGATATTGCCGTTTTCATCGATGGCGCAGGCCTCGACGATAGCAACATCGAGATGTCCGAGATAGCCGCAGCGAGAGAGCTGCGCGGATTCGGAAAGGTGCAGGTCGAGGTAATCAACGGAACCATCGTTGACTTCCTTGCGCAGCACTGCATCCGTCTGATACGGAAGGCGCTTCTTGATGCCGTGAACCTGAGCGAGTGCGTCGTCGAGCTCCGGACCCGTCGATGCGCCCGTCCAAAGGTTGATGGTGAAGGGTTCCTTCTTCATGCGCTCCACAAGGGCAAGAGGTACAGCCTTTGCGTAAGCAGAAGCCGTGAAGCCGCTCGTCGCGACGTTCATGTTCGGCTTGATGATCGCTGCTGCTTCTTCTGCCGAGACGATCTTTGCTTGGAGCGCTTTATTGCGCACGCGATCCGAAATGTCAATCATCAAAAAATCCTCCTCATTGATACCGGCACACACCTGAAATCAATACAAATTGGTACGGTCATCGCAAAAGATACAGCATCCATCTCCGCGCTCTTTTCCATGGGTTTAAAGTCCTTCCTTTTCTACGGAAGAAAAGTCAGTAACTGCCCGGCGGACATGCCTTTTACGGGTGATAGCCGCTATTTATATAAATAATCACGGATTATCATACTACTATATCTCGCTTATAACCCTCTAAAAGAATAACACGAAAAAAGGACTCCGTCAATAAGAGAAACCACGGCTGCTGCAATTTTCCAAATCCATCTTCATACGTCCCCATGCGTGATATGATAGGAGAGCGCAGAAAGTCCGACCGAGAGGTCTTCCTGGACGAGATGCATGCCGAAGGGAACATGCATTTTAACCGGCGCGAAGTTCCAAATTCCCTTGATGCCAGAGTCGATCAGGCGACTGGCGACGCTCTGCGCAAACTGCGCGGGAACAGCGATCGCACCGATCTGTACGTTCCGCTCCTTGACGATGGCTTCGAGTTCGTCGATGGGACTGACCTGGAGATGGTTGACCGTCTTTCCTACTTTCTTGGGATCCTGGTCAAAGAGCGCAACGAGGTTAAAGCCAAGGGACAGGATGTTCTGGTAGTTCGCAAGCGCAATGCCGAGATGCCCCATCCCGACGATCGCGATGTTCCAATGGCGGTCAAGACCCAGAATCTGGCTGACATTGTGTTTCAGCTCGTTGACAAAGTAGCCGACGCCTTTTTTGCCGAACTGCCCAAAGGAAGCAAGGTCCTTTCGAATCTGTTCGGGCGTAATGCTGAGACGTCTTCCAAGCTCTTCGGATGATATGATATCACTGCCTTCATCCTGCACCATGCGAAGCGCACGGTAGTAAAGCGGCAGGCGGTCGATCGTCGCCTTGGAAATCATGGCCTTATATTTCAAGTCTATCATCTCCTTTCGTTACGAGGTTCTCTCTTATATCACTCGCCTCCGTCTCCGTCGTCTGCTGGCGTGTCGTCACCAAGCGTCTCTTTTTCTTCGTGCTCTTTCCCTTTATTGCTTTCCTCACCGGAGACCTCCGCACCGCCCCCGATGTCCTGACAAGCGATACTGCCAGCGGCAGCCGCTTTTGGCATCTTAAGAAAGTTCATCGAGCATGTCAGGCCGACAAAGAGCCACAGCAGCATAGAAGTTGGGAGGTTGAAGAGGAGGTCATCGGTCAAACCATTCAGCGCGACGGAAGCGAAAGCGAGGATGAGTCCCAAGCGCAGTCCCGAAAGAAATCGTGCGTCTTCCCACTGACAGAAATCCGCCAAAAGCGGCAAGGAAGACAGGACATTTTCACAAGGACTCTCTCGGTATTCTAAGGATTCCTCTTTTACAGGCGAGAGTTCAGTCTTTGACGTCTCTTTTGACGAAGAAAAGCGCATCCGCACTGCAAGGTAGAGCGCACCGAAGAAAAACCAAAAGAACGCGCCCGCCCCCATAAGCCCGATCTCCGCCATGTAGTTCAGATACATGTTGTGCGCGTGAACGATGAGGACGTCTGCCCCCTGCAGATAAAAATCATACGCCGGATAGACAGCGTAAAAGGCACCCCACCCGATGCCGAGGAAGGGGTGATCCTGTATCATCTGCAGCGTACTTTCCCAGAGCGCAACGCGCATCTCTGTCGACGTATCGACTTTCGTAAAAACCGAGAGCAGGCGCTCTGAAAGCATAGGATCAAGAAGGAGCGCGCCTGCTCCGATCAGGAGACAGGCAAGGAGTATGCGCCAGTCCTGAAACAGCCCGTAGAGCACGAGGATGACGCCGATGACGAGCATAGCGCCGCGCGCGTACGTCATGACAAGACAGGCGATCAGCGCGAGCAGAAAGCAGCCGAGCACGATGCGCTTGGCACGGCTTCCACATTTCACAAAGAAGCCAAAGGCAAGGCAGATCATCGCGTCCAGATAGCCCGCTAGGATGTTCGGATTCTCCAAGCTCGAAAAGACGCGTTTCTTGAGCTCAGGGAAGGCGTCGCCGTCCACCCACTTCATATCCCCCGTGTCGATACCGAAAGCGAATTGCCAAAAGCCGCCGAGGAGCACGAGGACGGCGGAAAGACCGAGCGCCGCCACGAGCGTCTTCAGTTCACTCGGCGTTCGAATGATCTGCCCCGCAAGGACATAGGTCAGGACATATGCGCCGACGAGGTGATAGAAGTTGTAAAAACTCTTGAAACGATCCGGAGCGATGAGAATGGATGCCGCCCCGATGACGACGAAGAGCCCCGCGGGGATGTCCAGCGACAGTGCCCGAAAGCCGAATTTATTATCGAAATGACGGCGCATCAAAAGTGCCGCCGCGCTGATGAGCATAGCAGCTTCTGCCATGGATGGAGAGAGCACGAGCAGAAACACCTCCGCGATGAGCGCGTAAAAGGATATATCCTGCATGTACTTTGCCCGGCGCGCACGCTGTATTCTGTGACGCCGCGTCAAGATGTCCTCTTTCATCATGGCACATCCTTTCCTAGCTCCTGTACAGGTCTCTCCTTGTTTTTCCCGCGCTTTCCTGCCCCTTGCGCAGAGAGCATCGCTGCCGCTTTTCCGCCGTCCGCCTCCTCTAGGATGAGACTGCGGACAGCACCGATGAGATAGAGCGAACCGCAGACAATAAAGAGAGGTCTCTCATCTGCGTTTTCTGCCGTCCTTACTTCAGACAGTGCCGCAGAAAACGCAGCTTTGTAATTTCCCTCTGCACGCGCATGCTCCGTTACGCGCCGGACATGCCTTAAGAGATCTGCAGCACTGTCTGCACGCGCTGAAACAGGCATCGTCACGACGACGGCGTCCTCCTTTCGAAGGAGAGCGCGCAGCATCACATCGATTTCCTTATCCTTCAGGATGCCGAGAAGATACAGGCGCTTTTTCTCTGGAAAGATTTCATCAAGTCCCGCGCGAAGGGCGCGAATTCCCGCCGGATTATGCGCGCCGTCAAGGAGAACATCCACGCCCCTGACCGTCATGCACTCGAAGCGCCCCGGCCATGTAACAAGCGGCAGCGCTGCCTTGACCTTATCGACGGTGATGCGGTCGTCGATATTTGCCAGAAGGTGCGCTGTCATGATGGCGAGCGCAGCATTGCACGCCTGATGACTGCCGAGAAGTGAGAGTTTAAAGAGCGCGTCCCGCGTCCCTGTGAGCTCAGAGGAACAGGCGATTACTTGGTGGCGTGCATCGGCCTTCACCGTGCGTGCAGAAAAATCCTCGCCGAAGACAAAGACATCCGCTGCCAACGCCTCCGCCCTCTTTCGAACGACTGCCAGCGGCAAACCTTCTGCCGCCGTGACGACAGGAACGCCCTCTTTGATAATGCCCGCCTTGTTCTCAGCGATATGCTCGAGCGTACCGCCGAGCCGGTCGGCGTGCTCCATCGTCACATTCGTGATGACAGAGACCTCCGGCGTGATGACGTTCGTCGAATCATAGGTACCGCCGAGCCCCACCTCGATGACAGCATAGGCAACGCCTGCCTGCCGAAAGGCGTAAAATGCGAGTGCCGTCAGCATCTCAAACTGTGTCGGATGTTCTATGCCCGCGCGCACCATCGCATCAGCCACTCGCTTCATCGCGTCCATATTGTCGGCGAAATCCTGCGCATCGATGGGCTTTCCATCAATGCGAATGCGCTCCGTATAACTTTCAAGGTGCGGCGAACTGAAAAAACCCGTGGAAATGCTGCTGCAGCGCAGAATGCCGTCCAGCATGGCGCAGACCGAACCCTTGCCGTTCGTCCCCGTCACATGAACCGTGCGATAGGCGGTCTCCGGGTGACCGAGAAGGTCAAGCATTTTCTTTATGCGCGTCAGCGACAGGTTGATGCCGTAGATCGTCAGGCTCTCAAGGTAGGCAATGGATTCCTCGTAATTCATCCGCAGCCTCCTCAGGCAAGTGCTGCCATATCCGCAAGGCGTGCAGCAAGTGCAGCGAGTTTCTCCTCATAGCCCCTGAGCTTTTCGCGCTCTTTGGCTACGACAGCTTCTGGCGCCTTTTTGAGGAAGCCCTCATTGTTCAGCTTGCCCTGCAGCTTCTTCGTCTCTTTTTCGAGCTTTTCCTTTTCTTTTGTCAGACGCGCCGTCTCCTTTTCGACGTCGATCAAGCCCTTGAGCGGCAGATAGATCTTGACGCCTTCCGTGACGCCCGCCATCGCGTTCTCCGGTGCCGCGGCTTTTTCGTTAAGGAAAGTCACGGGTTCCGCCGCTGCCAGTGCGTGCAAATAGCCTTCGCTTTTGCCAAAGACCTCGCGAAGCGATGGATCGGCGAAGGCGAGCAGGACTTCACTCTTTCTGCCCGGCGCGGCGCCGAGTTCAGCGCGGAGGTTGCGGACGGTCTTAATCGTCTCCATGATCGCGGACATCTCGGCTTCCGCCTTGTCGTCCATCGCCGCTTCTTCCGCTTGCGGCCACGCAGCAACCATGATGCTCTTTCCCTCGTGCGGGAGCTTCTGCCAGATCTCTTCTGTCAAAAACGGCATGAAGGGATGCAAAAGGCGCAGCGTGCCCTCGAGGACGGTTGACAGGATATAGAGCGCCGTGGACTTTGCCCGCTCGTTTTCCTTGTCGTAGAGACGCGCTTTCGTAAGCTCAATATACCAGTCACAAAACTCGTTCCAGATGAACTCGTAGATCATGCGGCCGGCTTCGCCGAGCTCAAAGCTGTCGAGACACTTCGTCACGGCGCGCACCGTATGTGCATAGCGCGAAAGAATCCAGCGATCCGCGAGCGTATGGTCTCCCTCCACAGGTTTAAACGCATGGTCGAAGCCCTCGAGATTCATCAGCATATAGCGCGAAGCGTTCCAGATCTTATTGGCAAAGTTGCGCGCACTTTCGACACGCTCCCAATAAAAACGCATGTCGTTACCCGGCGTATTGCCTGTGATGAGCATGAAGCGAAGTGTATCTGCGCCGTACTTTTCGACGACTTCGACAGGGTCGATGCCGTTGCCAAGCGACTTGCTCATCTTGCGCCCCTGGCTGTCGCGGACGAGACCGTGAATGAAGACATGATGGAAGGGAACATCCTTGCCAAACGCGAGCCCCATCATGACCATGCGGGCGACCCAAAAGAAAATGATGTCGTAGCCCGTAACGAGCGTCGCTGTCGGGTAGAACTGCTTCAGATCCGCTGTCTGATCCGGCCAGCCAAACGTTTCAAACGGCCAAAGCCCCGAACTGAACCAGGTGTCAAGAACATCTTCATCCTGATGAACGTGCGTGCTGTGGCAATGCGGGCACGCGGTAAGATCCGTGCGCGAGACGCTCGTCTCGCCGCAATCATCACAGTACCATGCCGGAATGCGATGTCCCCACCAAAGCTGACGCGAGATGCACCAGTCACGGATGTTTTCCAGCCAATTCTCATAGATCTTTGTAAAGCGGTTTGGCACAAACTCGATGCGACCATCTTTCACCGCTGCAATCGCCGGCTTTGCAAGGCTCTCCATCTTGACAAACCACTGCTTTGAGACGAGCGGTTCAATCGTCGAATGGCAGCGCGAGCAATGTCCGACGGCATGCTCATGCTTTTCGACCGAGATGAGAACGCCGAGCTCCTCCAGTTCCTTGACGAGCGCCTTGCGGCATGCATAGCGATCCATGCCCTTGTACTTTCCGGCGCCTTCCCCCATCGTGCCGTCGTTTTCAATGACCTTGATCTCTTCGAGTCCATGACGGCGCCCCATCTCAAAATCGTTCGGATCATGCGCCGGCGTGACCTTGACCGCGCCCGTACCGAACGCCTTGTCAACATAGGCATCGGCAAAGAGAGGAATCCTGCGGTTGACAATCGGAAGGATCAGCATCTTGCCGACCATATCCTTGTAACGCCCATCTTCCGGATGCACGGCAACGCCCGTGTCGCCGAACATTGTTTCCGGGCGTGTCGTCGCGATCTCGACGAATTTTCCCGGCTCGCCGTCGACCGCATAGCGAAGATGCCAGAGATGGCCTTCCTCCGTCTCGTGCTCGACCTCGATGTCGGAAATCGCCGTGTTGCAGGAAGGACACCAGTTCGTGATGCGCGTTCCCTGATAGATAAGTCCCTGCTCGTAGAGGGAGACAAAGACCTCGCGCACGGCACGGCTGCAGCCCTCGTCCATCGTAAAGCGCTCGCGATCCCAATCGAGCGATGAACCGAGCGAGCGAAGCTGACTCATGATGCGGCTGCCGAACTTCTTCTTCCAATCCCAGACGCGCGCGAGGAATTTTTCGCGGCCGAGCGCATAGCGGTTCGTTCCCTCCTCGCGAAGTGCTGCTTCGACCTTTGCCTGCGTCGCAATGCCCGCATGGTCACAGCCCGGAATCCATACTGTATTGAACCCCTGCATGCGATGGTAGCGGATCAAGATGTCTTGAAGCGTGTTGTCAAGCGCATGCCCCATGTGAAGCTGCCCGGTGACATTCGGCGGCGGGATAACCATGCTGTACGGCGTCTTCGACGTATCCGCCTGTGCATGAAAGAGCTTTTCCTCCTCCCAAAACGCATACCATTTTTTCTCGAACGACTGCGGGTCATAGACCTTTGGGATGTTCGTTTCGATGTGCTTCTCGCTCCCAGCCACTGCATTTCCTCCTAAAATTATACATCCTACAAATGAAAAAAGCCCTCATCCAAAAGGACGAGAGCCATGCACTCGTGGTACCACCAATCTTCTTCCTTTGCCGCCCGGTAAGCTATGCTGCATATCGCACAGCAAAAGAACTCCAGCGTTAACGCCGCCGACGTCCCAGCCTCTGCCTCGTGCAGACCGGGCAGCTCCAAAGCGACCTTCCGCTTCTCCGCAAAGAGCCTTGCACCGACCGACTCCTCTCTGCATCACAGAAAAAGCGTACTCCTCTTCTTCATCGCCTTTCATTTATTGCGCTCCTATCTTAGCATAGGCAGCCGCAAAAAGTCAACGTTTCTCACTTATCCTCTGAAGCTGCTTCTGTACTTTCCTCTGTGCTAGGCGCAGGTTCTTCGCCCCAGATCTTCTTCATGAGCGCGCGATAGTTCTTGTTGAGGAAATCGATCAGGATATCAAACATTCCATAGATCTCCTCGCCGAGCTGAGAGAAATCCTCGCCCGGCACCAAGATACAGGTATCGAGGATAAGGGAACCTTCGTTGTCGAAATAGAGCTTGAACGGTTTGTACGTGAGGTTCTGGTCGTTGATGAGGCGGAGGACCTGAAGCTCGTTTTCCTTCGTGCGTGCCCCAGGAGAAACTTGGATGCGAATCATCGTGAAGACGCTGTCGTCAACCAGGACGATCGTCGGCAGCTGCTGTCCTTCCGTGGAGACATTTGAACGGAAAATCACCGTGCCCTGTTCATCGCCTTCAACCTCTTGGATTTCAAATGCACCGAGGTCATTTCCATCGAGATAGCTTTTAAATGCTTCTGCTTTGCTGTTCATACATAACTCCCTTTCCATATGCTTTGACTTCTTTGTTCTTCGAAAACAAAGTCTATACGATTTATACTATTCGGCATATAGAAAAAAATCCCTCTTTTTCTGACAAGAAGGATTTTTATAAAAGAATCAGCCTGGGAGCACCGCTTCAATGGCATCCTTAGCCGCAGCAATTGCCGTCGTCAGCTCATCGCGCGTGATGTTCAAAGCGGGGTTGAAATAAAGGACATCGCCGAGCGGGCGAAGCACCAGCCCTTTTTCAAGCGCTTTTTTATAAATCGCATATCCCGTGCGCTTTTTCGGGTCAAGTGCTTCTTTCGTCTTCGGATCTTTGACAAATTCCATCGCATGGATAAGTCCGATATGGCGAATCTCGCCGAGATTCGGATGACTGCCGATGGCATTTTTCAATGCGCCGGTCAGCCATACTGCGTTTTTATTCGCTGTTTCAAGGACGTGGTCTTCTTCCATGATTTTCTGCACGGCGAGTGCAGCCGCACAGCCGATCGGATTGCCAGCATATGTATGACTGTGCGGAAAGGACTTGCCCGTACCGTAATCGGCGTAGAAAGCATCGTAGATCGCATCGGAAACGCAGGTGACGGACATCGGGAGATAGCCGCCGGTCAGCCCCTTCGAAATCGTCATGATGTCCGGCGAAACATCCGCGTGATCCGCGGCAAACATCTTTCCCGTGCGTCCAAAGCCCGTGGCAATCTCATCGAAAATGAGCAGGACGTCTTTCTTATCGCAGAGCGCGCGAAGTTTTTTCAGGTAAAGCGGCGGATAAACACGCATACCCGCACTTCCCTGAAGCAGCGGCTCGACGATGATCGCCGCTGTCTCATCCGCATGCGCCTCAAATGCCTCTTCTGCCTTTTGAAAGCACTCACAGGCACAGTTTTCGCGCTGCTTTCCATAGGGGCAGCGATAGCAATCCGGCGCTTCGATGTGAATGTTTTCCATCATCATCGGCTGGTACATCTTGGCAAAGAGATCCATGCTGCCGACGGAGAGCGCGCCGATCGTCTCGCCGTGATACCCTTCGGTCAGGCACATGAAACGCGTCTTTTTCACACGTCCCGTCTGCTGGCAGTACTGAAAACTCATCTTCAGCGCACACTCGACGGCAGAGGAGCCGTTATCGTTAAAGTGAAATTTTGTCAGACGCTTCGGCGTGATTTCGGCAAGCTTTTCCGACAGTTCGATAGCAGGCACATGCGAAAAATTTGCAAAGATAACGTGCTCTAGCCGGTCGATCTGCTCCTTGATCGCCGCATTGATGCGCGGATTTGCATGACCGAGGAGATTCGCCCACCAGGAACTCACAATGTCCAGGTATTTCCTGCCGTGTATGTCATAGAGCCAGACACCTTTGCCGCGCTCAATGACCATCGGCGGAAGCTCCTCATAATCCTTCATCTGTCCGCAGGGGTGCCAAATGCGCGCAAGGTCGCGCGCCTCCCAAGAATCCGCCGGCAGATTCGCATGCTTTTCCTTCATCCTATTCACTCTTCCTTTTATTCGTAAAGCGCAGCAAGTTTCTCCGCATCCATCGCAAGCTCCGCATCGCCTTTTCTAACGCATGCGACGACCGAAACGCCGGTCATCTCCTCAATCATGCGGCGATTGTCCTCTTCCATGATGCCGCCCTTCCAGTTGTTGAGTATGACGCCTTTCACGGCAATTTCCCGCGCACGAAGGTGCTCGATGGTCAGCACCGCTGCATTGATGGTACCGAGACCCGCATCTGCAACGACGAGCGCCGGAAGCCCCAGACGACAGACGAGATCGTCTAGAACGACGTGCTGCTCGCCATCCCAGCGGAGCGGGCAGATGATACCGCCGCTTCCCTCCATTGTAAGAAATGTATGGCGCGCCTTCGCCGCCTTAAAGTCTCGCTCGACCTTGTCAAAATCAATCGGCCTATCGTTGAGCTTCGCCGCGAGATGCGGAGATACTGCCTCGCGGTAGATATAGGAGACAAGTTCCGGTATACGCTCTGTAAGATGCGCCGCCGCCTTGACATGCAGCGCATCACCCGGCTGAAGTTTGCCCTTTTCATCCGGCTCCGCGCCGGAAAGCGCCGCCTTATAGTAACCTGCATCCAGTCCTTCATCCACGAGCTTTTTCACGATAAGCCCCGTGACATACGTCTTTCCGATATCCGTACCCGTACCTGTGATGAAAAGTGCCTTTCCCATCTTCATGCCTCCTTGACCGCTGAAGAATTTACCTTTGACGCACCGAGCCAAAATCCCGCCCGCAGGAAACGTGCGGCAAGCCCTGCCGAAATGACACAGAGAATAAAGTCCGGCCCCACCTGCAGTATGCCGCAGTAAAGAATGACCCACCAAATGGAAACCGGCGCCATAATCACATAGTTCGAGACGACGTAGAACCAGACAAGCCCGAGAAGATAGACGATCGCCATGCCGACGAGGTTGACGCCTAAAAGCGTCAGCATGCGTGGGCGAGTGAGGCGGCGTGAGAGCTTGCCGCAGACATACGCCTGCAGAATGAAGCCGATAAGGTAACCAAACGTCGGCTGCATGAGGTAACCGGGTCCGCCGCCAGAGGCAAAGACCGGAATGCCAACCAGCCCCATCAGGACGTAGGCACCAACAGCGAGTGCACCAAGCCGACCGCCGAGCACAAGCCCCGCCAGCAGGGTAAAGAGAAACTGCAGTGTATAGACATCGCTGCCGATCGGGATGCGGATAAACGTCCCCGCCGTAATCAGCGCGATGAAGAGCGCGCAGAGGACAAGTTCGCGCAGCTCTATTTTCTTTTTCATGAAAAATCCCCTCTCCTACATTTATAAGTATAATAAACATCTTTTATAGAGTAGTCTTTTTTCTGTCTATTGTCAACTTTTACATAAAAATAAGTTGACTTATAAATGTTACGGAAAAATACGATGCGTTTGTGTGGAGCACGCATATCCGTAACATTTGATGCATAAAAGAAAAGCCCGGCAGCGTCTTTTACAAAAGGCTGCCGGGCTCTTCTCTTATGCGAGTTAATCTTCGCCCATGGCTTTTTCTTCCCTTAGGTTCGGGTTCTTTTCTTTTGCCACCGCAAGCATGAGCTTGATGCGATTGAGCTGATTGACTTCTGAGGAACCAGCATCGCAGTCGATGGCGGTGATGTTGGCCTCCTTGTAGCTCTTTCTCAGCTCGTGCATAACCCCCTTGCCGGTAATGTGGTTTGGCAGGCAGCCGAAGGGCTGCAGGCAGACGACATTGGGGACATCCTCTGCAATGAGCTTTACCATTTCACCGGTGAGGAACCAGCCTTCACCCGCCATATTGCCAAGGCTGACGTGACGGGAAGCGAGCTTTGCTGTCTCATCGATCGTATGCGGCGGACGGAAATGACGGCTCTTTTTTAGTGCCGAACGCATCGGACCGCGGAAGAACTCGATGATCTTGATGAACATCCGACCGAAAAACTGATTCTTGTATGAGCCCGCAAGGAGCTTGTGCTTGGAAACCGAATCGTACGCCGAATAGAGGAAGAAATCGCAGAACTCGGGCATAACGACCTCGGCGCCCTCCTCCATCAGAACCCTTTCCAGATCATTGTTGGCGACCGGGTGATACTTGACGAGGATCTCGCCGACGATGCCGACCTTTGGCTTCCACATGTGCTCATCGATCGGCAGCTTGTCAAAAGCACGGACAATGTCCTTCACGCGGCGCTTGAACTTAAAGTAGCTGCCGTGCACGAGCTCTTCCTTGGCGCGCGCCATCCAAAGGTCAAAAAGCGCCTGTGTCGCCCCTTCTTCAAGCTCGTAAGGCATCATGCGGTTTTTGACATTCATGAGAAGGTCGCCGTAGACCGCCGCCTTGATCGTATCGACGAGCATCGGGCGGTCGAGCTTGAAGGAATCCGTCTCTTCCGGAAGACCCTTGGCGGCAAAGACCGCGACCTGCGGGAACCCCGCATACTTCAGCGCCTGGCGAAGCATCGAAAGATAATTCGTCGCACGGCAGGCGCCGCAGGTCTGGAACAGCATGATGCTCGTGTGATCGGGGTCGTACTTGCCGGACTTCAGCGCGGCGATGAGCTGACCGATGACGACGATCGCCGGGTAGCACATATCGTTGTTGACATAGCGCAGCCCGAGATCGATCGCATGCTTGTCCGGCATCGGCGGTATCGCCGCCTTATAGCCGTACTTTTCAAGCACCGTCTGAAAGAGCTCGAAGTGAATCGGCGCCATCTGCGGCGCGAGAATCGTATGCGTCTTCTTGCAGTCCTCTGTAAAATGCGGCCGGTCAGGGAAGACAATATCCTGATACGGCGCGGGCTTCCTGCGCTTCAGCGCCGCCATCAGCGAGCGCAGGCGGATGCGTGCCGCACCGAGGTTGCTGACCTCGTCGAGCTTGATCATCGTGTAGATGCGGTCATGCCCCTCGAGAATCTCCTTGACCTGTCCCGTCGTGACAGCATCAAGCCCACAGCCAAACGAGCTGAACTGAATCAGTGTCAGGTTCTGATGCGCGGCGACGAACTCTGCCGCGTGGTAAAGACGCGCGTGATAGCTCCACTGGTTGACAATGGAAAGGTGCGTGCCCTTTGTCGGCAGATGGTAGACCGCATCTTCTGAGAGAATCGGCAGACCGTACGACTGAATCATCTCCGGCACGCCGTGGTTGATTTCCGGATCAATGTGGTACGGACGGCCGACGAGGAGGATGGCGTGTTCGCCGGTCTTTTCGATGCGCTCGAGAATCTTCTCCCCGTAGTCGCGGACGTCTTCGCGGTACTTTGCAATCTCTGCATAGCCCGCCTCCGCCGCCTCTTTGATCGCCGACTTCGTCAGCCCCTCGCTGCCGCCAAGCTCTTCATAAAGGCGCTTCACCATGCGCTTCTTGTCGTGAATCGGCAGAAACGGCTGCAAAAACTCGATGTTCTTTTCGCGCAGAATGTCCATATTGCCGCGGATGTTTTCCGCATACGATGCGACGACCGGACAGTTGAAGTGATTGTCCGACGCATGAACCTCGTCCTTCATATTGTAAGGCTCACACGGGTAGAAGATCTTATCGACGCCCTTTTCGATGAGATCCATGATGTGACCGTGAACGAGTTTTGCGGGATAGCAGAGCGAATCGCTCGGCACCGTCGCCATGCCCTTGTAGTACATCTTTGCACTGGACTTGCCGGAAACCACGACATCGTAGCCGAGTTTTGTAAAGAAGGTATGCCAGAAGGGATAATCCTCATACATATTGAGAACGCGCGGAATGCCGATCCTGCCGCGCTTGGCATTCTTCAGCGACTCGTAGTGATGGAAGAGCCGCTCGTATTTGTACGCGTAGATATTCGGCACATCCGCTGACTTCTTTTCGCCGCCGATGCCGCGCTCACAGCGGTTGCCCGTGAAGTACTTGCTGCCGTCGGAGAACTTCTGCATCGTGATCAGGCACTTATTGCCGCAGCCCTTACAGCGATACGAACTCGTGTCGACAGAAAAGTCCTTCAGCTTGTCTGCGCCGAGAAGCGTCGATTCTTTCGTACCGGCTTCGAGCGCGAGGATCGCCGCACCGTAAGCGCCCATCAGACCCGCAATATCCGGGCGAATGACCTCGCGGTCGAGCAGTTTTTCCATGCACCGGAGCACAGCGTCGTTGTAGAAAGTGCCGCCCTGCACAACAATATGATCGCCAAGCTCGCGCACGTCTTTGAGCTGCATAACCTTAAAGAGCGCATTCTTGATGACAGAAAACGCGATGCCCGCCGAGATGTCCGAAACATCTGCGCCCTCTTTCTGCGCCTGCTTGACCTTCGAATTCATGAAGACCGTACAGCGCGTGCCGAGGTCGACCGGCGCCTTCGACTCAGTCGCAAGACCTGCGAACTCTGCCGGCGTCATGTGAAGACCCTCGGCGAAGTTCTGAATAAAGGAGCCGCAGCCCGCGCTGCACGCTTCGTTCAGCGTGATGTTGCCGATGCTGCCGTCCCTGACAAAGAAGCACTTCATGTCCTGTCCGCCGATGTCAAGGACAAAGGTGACCTCTGGACAGAACTCCTGCGCCGCGCGCAGATGTGCAAAGGTCTCGACCTCGCCGCCGTCCGCGTGCAGTGCCGCCTTGACGATTTTCTCACCGTATCCCGTCGTCATGACGCCCGCAATCTTTGCCGCTGCCGGCAGTTCGCCGTAGAGATCCTGCATCTCTTTCACGACAGTCTTCAGCGGCGAGCCCATATTGCTGCCGTAAGAGGTGTAGAGAACCTCTTTATTCTTGCCGATCGCGCAGATCTTCGTCGTCGTGGAGCCAGCATCAATGCCAACGTAAACCGGACCGCTGTAGCTCTTGAAATCGCCGCGCCGAACCCTGTCTTTTTCGTGACGCGCCTTGAACGCCTGATAATCTTCTTTGCCCGTAAAGAGCGTGAAATCTGCCGTCCGCGTCTCCGCGGCTGCCGCCGTCTTCGCGCGCTCGATGCTGTCCGTAAGCTCCGCTGTGTCGATGCATCTTGCTTCGTCTGAAAGCGCAGCACCCATGGCGACGAAATAATTGCCGTAATCGACATCAACGATGTGCGCCGCATCGAGCTTCAGCGTTTCGATAAAGCGCTGCTTCAGCGCTGGAAGAAAGTGCAATGGACCGCCGAGAAAGGCGACATTCCCCGCAATAGGGCGCCCCTGCGCCAGGTTGCCGATCGTCTGGTTGACCACTGCCTGGAAAACGGAAAGCGCGATGTCTGCTTTTTCTGCGCCGTCGTTCATCAGCGCCTGAATGTCGGTCTTTGCAAAGACACCGCAGCGCGACGCGATCGTATAGATCTGCCTGCCCTTTTCCGCAAGCGCATTGAGCCCCGGTGCATCCGTCGAAAGAAGCGATGCCATATGGTCGATAAAGGAGCCCGTGCCGCCTGCACAGACACCATTCATGCGCTGCTCCGGCGCATCGCCGAAGTAAGTGATCTTCGCGTCCTCGCCGCCGAGCTCGACGACCGTATCCGTGCGCGGAATCAGCTCTCTCACCGCTGCTGCACACGCAATGACCTCCTGTACAAAGGGAAGTCCGATGCGCTGGGCGATGCCCATACCCGCCGAGCCCGTCAGTGCGAACGAAAATTTCTTCTCACCGACAATGTCCTTTAGATGCATCAGATTCTTTTGCAGGGCATTCCCGATCTCCGAGAAATGGCGCTCGTAGTTCTTGTAGATGAGCTTCTTCGCTTCATCGAGCACGACCAATTTGATGGTCGTCGAACCGACGTCGACCCCCACATTATAAAATGGTTTCATTTTTACACCACCTATGGTACAGCTACCCGAAAGTCAGGCGGCACAATCCAGTAAATCATTTCCATTTTCTCTGCCTAAACATACGATTTGCTTTTTGCACAAAAAAAGGGAGGAAGCGTTATCATCGCCTCCTTCCTATTCTACAACAAAGGATTCCTGCGTGCAAGAAACACATGTTACACGGTTTTTGGCGGGAAGTTTCATAAAAACGCCCCTGCCTTCAGGAAAAGAGTTCATCTCCGAAAGTATACACGATCATCAGGGCGATGAGGATCACCAAGAAAACATCCGACATCGATCCGTCCTTTTCTTCTTCAAAAAAGGAGAGGCAGAAGCCTCTCCCTAAACGTTCCTACTAAAATTTTCTTACAGGACACGGCGTGCACCGATGTAGCAGGCGTTCCAATAAGAATTATGCAGTGATGCAACGGAAACGCCGCGGCTCGAAGATGCGTTGATGAACTTATCATTGCCGAGATAGATGCCGACGTGCGAAGCGCCCGGCTCATACGTTGAGAAGAAGACGAGGTCTCCCGGCACAAGCTCGCTCGTTGCGACCGGCGTGCCCATTTCATACTGTGCATCAGCCGTACGCGGAAGCTGGATGCCTGCCTTTGCGAAGACGTAGCGGACATAGCCGGAGCAGTCGAAACCCGAAGGCGTCGTGCCGCCAAAGACATACGGAACGCCGAGATAATTCATGGATTCTGAGAGAACGGCACGGGAAACATAGTTGCTGCCGCGGGAGATGGACGCCGGCATCGTCTTGCCGAGAAGCGCCGAATACGTTGCAGAACCGACGAGCCCATTGGACTCCATCCCCTGCGCATTCTGGAAAGATTTGACAGCATCCACAGTCGCGGGACCATAGTCGCCGTCTACCGGGACATCGTAGCCAAGGTTTGCCAGCTGTTTCTGAATCGCAAGAACTTCACTTCCCTCATCGCCGACACGGAAAGCTGCTGCAGATGCAACGGAAACCGCACCGAGCATAAAGATGGACACTAGGAAAAAAATACGCATTCGCTTAAACAAAGGGATACTCCTCTCTCTTTTCGCCTACGAGGTTAGCTGCCGGGTTCGGATGGAGATGCACCCGCAAACGCTTTATCACACAAGCATTTTCCCTGTATGCTCTGCGTCTGTTCACCCCAAAACTTGGTTCCCCCGCCTCTGGGCCGAGTTCGGCTTCATGCATATATACACCCAAGAATTTCAGCGCCCGAATGGCGTTTGATGATACGGCGCTGCGCCGTGTCATAATCAATCGATGTGTGTATATTAACACGCCTATCTGAAAAAAATATAGATACTATCGTTTTCATGGTATTTTCAAAATAGTTTATCATAGTGCAGGGCAGTATCTGCACATGAAAACAGGCTGCCAAAGGCAGCCATATGAATTTCTATGCAGTTGTAAGCAGCCAATAAGCCGAGTTCTGTTCCGCCAAAGCGGTGACGATCATTTATCTAGGCACATACGTTGCCGTATGGCTCAAGCGACACTACCCGAAAGAAATGCGGGACCACATTAGCTCTTTCCTATTTGGTCTTGCTCCGTGTGGGGTTTACCCAAGCCGACCGGTCACCCGGCCGCTGGTGCGCTCTTACCGCACCTTTCCACCCTTACCGACAAGCGGCGGTTTAAATTTCTATAGCACTGTCCCTGAGGTCACCCTCGCCGGACGTTATCCGGCACACTGCCCTATAGAGCCCGGACTTTCCTCATCAGCCAGAAGGCTGCCGCGATCGTCTCGGCTGCTTAAACTACAGTATAGTATAATGCCTCGTCAAATCTTTGTCAAATTCCGACCGCTTCTTCTTTCGCCTTGCACGGAAAAAGTCCTTCATCAGTGCAGCGCATTCATCTGCGAGGATGCCTGCCGTTATCTCCGGCGTATGATTCAGCGCAGGATGCCCCGGAATATTGAAGATAGATTCGCATGCGCCTGCCTTGGCATCCGTTCCGCCGTAGATGACGTGATCCAGGCGGCTCATGACAACGGCACCCGCACACATCGGGCAGGGCTCGATCGTCACAAAGAGCGTGCAGCCCATCAGCCGCCAGCGGCCGAGTTTCTCACACGCCTCGCGGATGGCGATCATCTCGGCATGTGCTGTCGCATCGTGATCGCACTCCCTTCGGTTGTGTCCGCGCGCGACAACATCGCCGCCGGCATTCACGATGACAGCACCGATTGGAACCTCCCCCATATCGTATGCTTTTTTCGCCTCGTCCAAGGCGAGACGCATGTAAGATTCATAAGGCTGCTGCATAAAAGAACTTTCCTCTCCCAGACCCTACAGACGCATATTCTGCATCGCCCAAGCTTTACTTCTCTTCATCTCCGATGGACGCAGTGAAAATACGAACAGCGTCGTATACAGCAGAGGCATCAAAGCCATTTCGACAGAGATTAGCCATCATCTTTCGCCGGTCATGCGTCGGCCTGTACTTGACGTGCAGGCTGCGAAGCGCCGCTGCTTTTTCACGCTCATAGATATTCTTCGGGATAAAAGATGTGACAAGCTCCTTCGGATAACCGCGTTTCAAAAGCGTGACGACGATCTGACGAACACTTTTTCGGCTCTCCTCGTAGAGGTAATGGAACTGCCGCTCACAGGCGCCGCGTTCGTCGAGATAGTGCAGTTCCTTCAGCCGACGCAGCGCAGCAACGATCTCCTCTGCGCGGTAATCCTTTCGGCGCAGCTTCTCGACCAGCTTTCGGATACTGTAGTCCTGCCGCGCGAGCATGTCGGTCGCCGCAGCGAGTGCCGTCTTTTTCTCACTGGGCAATTTCTTTCCAGTTGCTTTCGCAGCCCCCTGCACCCCGCTGCCCTTTCCAGGAACAAATGTCCAATCGCCGGACGTTGCTCCTTCACCTAAGTCCTCCGTCAAGGGTCTCTTACGCCTCGTCCACATCGGCATCCTTGATGATCTTATCGATCAGCTCGTCTTCCGTCGGCTCCGCAGCGCTTGCTGCCTCCTCCGCAGTATCATTGTCCTGTCCGACGATGAGTGGGCCTGTGCCCTCCTCCTCTGTGATCTTCGCGCGAATCTTCTCCTCGAGTTCATCCGCCATGCCCGATGTTTCATTGATCGTCTGCTTCGCATTCTCCTTGCCCTGGCCGAGGCGAACCGCGCCATAGCTAAACCAAGCACCGCTCTTATTGACGATATCCATCTCAACGGCCATGTCGAGGAGACTAGAGACGCGCGAAACCCCTTCGCCATACATGATATCAAACTCTGCCACGCGGAACGGCGGCGCGACCTTGTTCTTGACGATCTTTACGCGCGTGTGGTTACCGATCAACTTGTCGCCTTGCTTCAGAACATCCTTCTTGCGAACGTCGATGCGGACGGATGAATAAAATTTCAGCGCTCTTCCGCCCGTCGTAACCTCGGGATTGCCGAACATGACGCCGACCTTCTCACGGATCTGATTGATGAAGATCGCAACCGTCCTCGTCTTGCCGATGATGCCCGTCAGTTTGCGCATGGCCTGACTCATCAGACGAGCGTGAAGACCGACGTGGCTTTCACCCATTTCTCCCTCGATTTCAGCCTTTGGCACCAGCGCCGCGACCGAGTCGACGACGATGATGTCGATGGCACTCGAACGGACAAGAGCGTCGACGATATCGAGTGCCTGTTCACCGGTATCCGGCTGTGAGATCAAAAGGTCGTCGATGTTGACGCCGAGCTTTGCGGCATAAATAGGGTCGAGCGCATGCTCTGCGTCGATAAAGGCGGCAACACCGCCCTGCTTCTGCGCTTCTGCGATCATATGGAGCGCGACCGTCGTCTTGCCGGAGGATTCCGGGCCGTAGAGCTCCGTGATGCGGCCGCGCGGAAGCCCGCCGACGCCGAGCGCGATATCGAGCGGCAGAATACCGGTCGGAATGACGGCGATGTTCATGTTCGCCTTCGCCTCGCCAAGGCGCATGATAGAACCCTTGCCGAAATCCTTCTCGATCTTCTTGAGCGCCTGCTCGAGCGCCTCCTCGCGCGTCATCGGCTTGTTCTTTTCTGCCATGAAACGTTACCTCCAAAATACGCTGCCAAGCGCAGCACGTGCATTTATTTTCGTCTTGCTATTATAGAACATTTCTTTCCTTTCTTCAAGACCAAGGGAAAACGAGGCTCTACCGTAAATGTTACGGAAAAATACGATGCGCCTAAGCAAACCCTAGTGAAACATGCGGGAAAAGTGCACGGTACGCCCCGGCGGACTTCTCTCGTCCAAGCGCAGCGTGTTTAAGAAGTCCGCCGGTTGTTCAGCGTACAAGTGCACGACCGCTTGCGTAACGAGGCGTTTGCGTAGGGCACGCATGTCCGTAACATGTAACGTAGATTCGAAAAACGAAAGACGCCACGAAATACGTGACGCCTCAGAATATAAACGCGCATTGCCGGACGGCGCTGCCGCCTGTATCGGTTACATATAATCTGCCGTTGACTTGTGCTTTGCCTGCTTTTGAATACCGAGCTTCACCGCGACCCACTCCGTAATGACAAAGAAGACCGGGATGAGAAAGATCCCCATGCTCGTCGCAAAGAGCATGCCGCCGACAACTGCGACGCCCATGCCGTTTCGCGCTGCAGCGCCTGCCCCTGTCGCAACCGCAAGCGGCAGACAGCCGATGATGAACGCAAAGCTCGTCATGAGAATCGGGCGGAGGCGCAGACCTGCCGCCTCAAGTGCCGCTTTCACAGGCTCCATGCCGCGGTCGACGCGAACCTTTGCAAACTCGACGATGAGGATCGCGTTCTTTGCAGCAAGACCGATGATCATGATGACACCGATCTGCATGTAAACGCTGTCCTGAAGCCCTGGGTTCTGAATTCCAAAGATGCCTTCAAGCATCGAGAGACTGAACTCTGAGACGACAGCGCCGAAGAGCCCCGTCGGGACGGTGAGGAGAACGGCAAACGGCACGGACCAGCTCTCATAAAGAGCAGCAAGGCAGAGGAAGACAAAGACGAGCGCAAGCGCGAGAACCTGCCCCGTGGAACTCGATGCCGCCTTTTCCTCGCGGCTCTGTCCCGACCAGTCGATATTGAAGCCATTTGGCGCCGTCTGACGGACAACTTCTTCGATGGCATTCATTGCCTGACCGGAAGAATACCCCGGTGCCGCATTGCCCTGGAACTGAATTGAGCGCGTACCGTTAAAGCGTGATATCTGGTTTGGTGCTGTGGAAAGGCGAGGTTTCAGGAGCGTATCGAGCGGTACCATCGTGCCTTTCTGACTCTTGACAAAGACAAACTTCATCGCCTCCGCATCGCTGCGGTACATCGTATCCGACTGGAGCATGACTTTATAACTCCTGCCAAATCGGTTGAAGTCATTGACCTGCGCACCGCCAAAGTTGACCTGAAGTGCGGTAAAGACATCCGAGAGCTGAACGCCAAGCTGTTTGACCTTCTCGCGATCAACCTCGTAGTCATAGATCGGCGACTTATTGGAATACGTCGTGCGAACACCCCTTAATTCCGGACGCTGGTTTGCTGCTGCAAGAATCTTCGTGGTGATATCTGCGATCTCCTCCTCCGTATGCCCACTCATATCCTGAAGCTCAAGAGAGAATCCGCCGACGCTTCCCAGTCCTGGAAGCGGTGGTGGATTCAGTGCAACGGTCATCGCCTCCGGCGCTACCTTCGCGCCGACGCCGAACATCTTGCCAACCGTTGCGGCAACCGATGCACTCGGGTCTCGCTGCGACCAATCGTCCATGCCGAGGATCACCAATGCACCGGAGGGCTTCTGACCGTGTGACAGGACATCAAAACCCGTGACACCGAGGACACTGTGAACGCCCGGCAGCTGCCGGGCCGCTTCAGAAATGTGATCGACCGTCTTCTGTGTCTGATTGAGTGAAGTGCCCTCCGGCAGATTCACCGCTGTGAAGAGATAGCCTTGATCCTCATCCGGCACAAAGGTAGACGGCAGCTTCAAATAGACGAGCGCTGTCACGCCCAGGATAATGATGAGGAAGAGGAAAGCAAAGCGCGCATGATGGATAAAGCGTGCGACGATGCCGACGTAGCCCTCCTTCGTGCGGTCAAACCAGTTGTTAAACGCTGTAAAGAAGCGGTCGAGCACGCCTTCTTTTTCGCTTTCTGTATGCGGCTTCAAGATGAGCGTGCAGAGCGCCGGCGTCAGTGTCAGCGCGATAAATGCCGAAAGCGCCATCGAGATCGCGATCGTGAGAGCAAACTGCTTGTAAAGAACGCCCGTTATACCGCCGAGAAAGGCGACCGGGACAAAGACTGCCGCGAGAACAAAGGCGATGGCGACGACAGGTCCCTGCACCTCCGCCATTGCGCGCTCCGTCGCATCGATGGGCCGAAGTCCCTTTTCCATATGCTGCTCGACATTTTCAATGACAACGATCGCATCATCGACGACGAGACCAATGGCGAGAACCATGGCAAAGAGCGTCAGTGTATTGATGGAAAAGTCGAGGATGACAAACGCGGCAAACGTACCGATGAGCGACACCGGCACGGCGAGCAGCGGGATCAGCGTCGCACGCCAACTCTGAAGGAAGAGGAAGATGACGAGCACGACGAGGGCAAGTGCTTCGAAGAATGTCTCCGCCACCTCTCGAATGGAGGCCTTGATGAAGTTTGTACTGTCAAAAACCTCGCCCATATTGAGCCCCAGCGGAAGGTTCTGCTGAGCTTCCTCAAAGACCTTTTTGACACCGGCGACAGTCTCCATTGCATTTGCGTCACTCGTCAGCTGAATGGCGAGGGCAACGGACGGATAGCCGTTGTACTTCGCAACGACTGAGTTCGATTTCTCACCCGTTTCAATGCGGGCGACATCCTTTAAGCGAACAAAATTGCCGTCCGGCGCCGCCTTGACAATGATTGCACCGAATTCCTCCGGCGTTGCCAAACGCCCCTGCACGCGACCCGTGTACTGCTTTTCCTGCCCATTGTCTGCCGGAAGTGCACCGATCGTGCCGGCAGGCGCCTGAATATTCTGCTCCTTAATTGCCTGTTGAACATCTGCTACCGTGAGCCCAAGCTCTGCGAGGCGGTCAGGGTTCAGCCAAACGCGCATCGAATAGTCCGAGCCGAAGATCTGCAAATCGCCGACCCCCGGCACGCGCTTGAGTTTGTCCACGAGGTAGATATCCGCGTAGTTCTTCATGAACGCGCGGTCATAACTGCCGTTTGGCGTATAAATCGCCATGACGTATGCCATATCATTCGACGCCTTGCGCGTCGTTAGACCGATTTGCTGCACATCTGCCGGCAGACTTGCATTCGCCGTCGCGGCGTTGTTCTGCACTTTGACAGCGTCCATATCGCCGTCCGTACCGACCTTAAAGGTAACCGAAAGACGATAGGTACCCGTGTCATCCGAGTTCGAAGACATATAATCCATGCCCTGCGTTCCATTGACCTGCTGCTCGACGATCTGTGCAATGGTCTCATTGACGACGGAGGCATTCGCCCCCGTATAGGCCGTTGAGACACCGACCGTCGGCGGTGCTATCTGTGGATACTGCGCAATCGGCAGCTGAAAAGCTGCGATAATGCCGACGATGACAATGATCAGCGATATGACGATCGCAAAGATGGGGCGATGGATAAAGAATTTTGACACGTCAAAGCCCCCTTACTCAGAAGCCGGCTGAGCATCCGAGTTGGCAACCGCATTGGAATCAAACATCGTATCGTCGCCCTCGAGCGAGAAGCCCATCTCTTCCGGCGTGACCATCGTGACATCGAGATCCTTGCCCTCCTGGAGATTCGAAAGCCCCTCGACGACGACGGTATCCCCTGCGGAAATGCCGTTTTTGATGATATAGTAACTGCCGACCTTCTCGCCGAGCTCAACTGTGCGCGCCTCGCTCTTGCCGTCCGCACCCACGACCATGACAAAGGACTTGTCAAGAAGCTGCTGCACAGCGCGCTGCGGTACGAGAATCGCATTTGGCACGACCTCGCCCATGAGCTTTACGCGGGCAAACATTCCCGGAAGGAGCAGTCCGTTCGGGTTGTCAAAGAGCGCCTTCATCGTCAGCGTGCCCGTCTGGTCAGCAAGCGCGCGGTCAGTCTCGACGATGCGCCCGTCGATCGGATACTGCGAACCGTCCGAGAGCGTCAGCGACACGGTGAGATTGCCCGCCTTTCCCGTCTGGTTTTGGCGGAGACTCATGAACTTTAGATAATCGCTTTCTGAAATGGAAAACTGCGCATAGACGGGACTGGACGAACCGATTGTAACGAGGTTTGTGTTGCCCGCCGTCGCATAGGTGCCGACCGCGACATCGTTGACCGCGAGCTGTCCCGACATCGGTGCGTAAACCACGGTATCGGCAAGGTCCTGCTCCGCACGCTGCAAAATAGCGGAATTGGCGTCGCATGCCGCCTGATAGGCATTGACATTTGCCTGCTGCGTCGTGACGCTCTGTTCGCTGATCGCATTGGATGCATAAAGCTGCTGGTCGCGCCCGAGATCCGTCTGTGCGTTGCTCAAGGTCGCCGATGACTGTGCAAGCGTCGCCTTCGCTTGAAGCACGGCCGACTCATACTGGCGCGAATCAATGCGGTAAAGCGGCTGCCCCGCCTTGACAAATTGACCGCCCTGTACGAACTTTTCGACAATATTGCCGGAGATCTTCGACTGCACATTGACCGTATTTTTAGAAACAATCTGCCCTGCGAACTCACTGCTAAGCGGCGTATCCTGCTGGATAGCCGACACAGCCTTAACAGGTGTCGCCTGCTGCTTTTGCTGCTGCTCGCTGCCGCAGCCCATGATTGCCGCCGACACCGCTGCGAGAAGCGATGCAAGCGCCAAAACCTTCCACTTTCGGCTTTGATAGAACAAGAGATGACCTCCTAACCATAGGATACTTACAAGCAGAGAATACGACTGCCAAACAAATCGTTGAATTCTGGTAAATAGATGAAGATTAGTCTATACTACAGATGGAAAAAAGTCAAGAAAAGGCCGGTGAAATCTACATTAAGTATCCCTTAAAGGCAGCTGTTTCTTCCCTTGTATTTTCTGACTTTTTAAGAATGCTTGTCAAATCCTGTCATCATGTTATAATGAAAAATATTTTTCTGCCCCGTTCTTTGCCATACGCCAGGAGAAGCAGAAAATTTTTTAAGAACCCACGTATGCAGGAACAAAGGAGCAACCCCCATGAGCAGGATCACCGATGCAGTCGAAGCTGTGAGCAACGCGATCATCTCGCAGCGCGACTATCTGACTGACCTAGACCGAGAAATCGGCGACGGCGATCACGGCATCAATATGGCGCGCGGATTCACTGCCGTCAAAGAGACCATTGAAGCGATGGACGACGACAAAGACCCAAAGAAGATCTTAGATGCGATCGGAGAAACACTGATCATGAACGTCGGCGGCGCAGCGGGGCCACTCTTTGGTTCTGCATTCAAAAAGGCTGCCGAAGCATGTGAAAGCGATACTACGCTCACCATCACAAACATCGAGCGTCTGCTCACCGCTGCCATCGAAGACGTGAAACGGCGCGGACGCGCAGGCAGGAATGACAAGACCATCCTTGACGCGCTGATTCCCATCCACGATGCCTTTCTCCCAGAAAACGCGGGAAACAAACGCCTTTTTGAAGTCCTGCAGGACGGTCTTCGCGCAGGCCGCGAGGGCGTCAAGCACACGAAGGACATCGTCGCAAGAAAGGGGCGCGCGCAGCTTATCGGTGAGCGCAGCATCGGTCACGAAGATCCCGGTGCCATGAGCATCCTCGTCCTCTACCGCGCGTTTTACCAATTCCTGAAAGGCAACCACATCGCACATCCGAGATTTTAACATCGCATTAGGAGGCTACTCTTGGCTACAAACAACGTCCGCACACGATTTGCACCGAGCCCGACAGGCTATATGCACATCGGCAATCTCCGCACCGCCCTCTATGGGTATCTCTACGCCAAAGCACAGAAGGGAGACTTCATCCTGCGCATCGAAGATACCGACCGCACGCGCTACGTCGCCGATGCTGTCGACTTCATCCGGCGCACGCTTAAGCTCGCCCGCATCGTTCCCGACGAAGGTCCAGGCTACGGCGGAGACTGCGGCCCATACGTTCAAAGCGAGCGTATGGATTTTTACAAAAAATATGCCGAAGAGCTCGTAGAAAAAGGCGCAGCTTACCGCTGCTTCTGTGATCCAAAGGAAGACCACACCGCGGGCGAATACGGCGGCTACGATCGCACCTGTCGAAACCTGCCGCAGGACGTGATCGATCAGCACCTAAAAAACGATGATGCCTACGTCATCCGCCAGAAAATGCCGCTCGATGGTGAGACGACCTTTCAAGACGTCCTCCACGGTGTCATCACCATAAAGAACGAGGAACTCGAAGATCAGATTCTCCTGAAGCGCGACGGCATGCCGACCTACAACTTTGCCAATGTCATCGACGACCATCTGATGAACATCACGCACGTCATGCGCGGCGCTGAGTTCATCACCTCCACGCCGAAATACACACTTCTCTACCAGGCATTTGGCTGGGAAGAGCCGGTCTTCATCCACCTGGCTCCCGTCATGGGCAAGAACGAAGACGGCTCCATTTCGAAGCTGTCCAAGCGCCATGGCGCGACGAGCTTTGAAGACCTCGTCAAGATGGGCTATCTGCCGGAAGCCATCACGAACTATATCGCGCTGCTCGGATGGAATCCGAAGACGACAAATCAGGAACTCTTCACCATGGAGGATCTCATCGCTGCCTTCAGCCTCGAAGGCCTTTCCAAATCTCCCGCCGTCTTTGATTATAACAAGCTTGGCTGGATCAACGGCGAATACTTCAAAAAGATGAAAGAAGATGCATTTCAAAAGCTCGCCCGTCCCTATGCCGGTGAACTTCCGGACTATCTTGAAAAGCACTGGACGACGCTCGCAAATCTTCTGCGCACCCGCATCAGCCGTCTAAGTGACATCAAAGGTGAGATATCCTTCCTCATCGAGCAGCCGGCCTTTGACGCGAACTTTTATGAAAATAAGCGCAATAAGGTGACGCCGGAAAAGGCAAAAGAGCTTCTGCCAAAACTCATCGAGTGCCTAGAGCCAGTCAGTGACACCGAATGGACGAACGAAAAGCTTTACGGACGCCTAAATGCCTATATCGCAGAAAGCAAGATAAAGAAGGGACTTGCCATGTGGGTTCTGCGCATCGCTGCCGCCGGCAAACTCGTCACACCGGGCGGCGCTACCGAGATCCTCGCGCTCCTAGGAAAAAGCGCATCCCTGACGCGTTTGAAAAAAAGCTGCGACAACTTGCAGACCATGGAATAAAACATAAACAAAAAGAGCACGACCTTTTGAGCGTGCTCTTTTTGTTTATTTGAAAAACATTCGAGTAAAGTAGAATGCAATCCATCAGTGACCCTTTCGCCACGTTGCATCCAACATAGAAAAAAAGAAGGGAGCTACAGCCGGAGCCTCTTCCGAGAGAACTTCCCCCGTCGTTAACATAGCTTCGCTGACCAAAAGCCCTTTCGCTCGGTCCATAAAGACGTACTTATAATAAAGACTTCCCAGTGTCAAGCGCAGCTTCTCACAGAGTGCCGAATCGGATGCCACCTCCGGCATCGAATTGATATAGGCATCCATCACGCGCCCTGCTGCTATAGCAGACTGCAAACCCTCGCGAAAACGTGCGGGCGAATTTTTCCCGCGCGTGATCGATTGCTCCGTCTGTCGATAGCGATACATGCCGCCCGGCACCCAGACGATCCTCTCCGCACGGCAGAGCACGCAGAAGGAAAAGAGAATATCTTCGATAAGGCGTACATCCGGCGCAAAGGTCAGTTCTGCCTTTTCCATAAAGGAACGGCGATAGAGTTTTGCCCATACCGTGAGGTTAAAATACTTTTCCGCCCACATGGCACAGTGACGTTTCCGCCCTTTTGCCGAAAGAAGCGGTTCCTTGATGTGATAGACACTGCGGCGCTGTTCCTGCCAAGAGCCGTCTTCTTTCTGCTCCATTGCGATATAGCCCGTCATCACGAGATCCGCTCTCTGTTCATCCGCCACCCGCAGAAGAGATGCCATACACGTATCTTCCAGCCAGTCATCGCCGTCGACGAACATGATGTACCTTCCGCGCGCAAGCGAAAGCCCCTTATTGCGCCCCGCTGAAACCCCAAAATTCTGCTCGTGACAGACCAGCCGGATTCGCTCATCCATCAGCGCGAGCCGCTCGGCTTCTGCACGGGTTCCATCCGTCGAGCAGTCTTCAACGAGGATCATTTCAAAATTCGGCATCGTCTGACGGAGAATACTCCTGACACAAGCCTCAAGATACAGCTCGACATTGTACGCGGTCACGATCACAGAGACCTCAGGCTCCTTCATACACCTCGCTCCTTCTTCCATTCGTTACTGCACAGCATTCTCACGGCTTCTCACATGCATATCACGGCCAGCAGGCTTGCTGAATTTCCTGAGCATCATCTCTGCGATGGCAGCGGTCAGGTGCGCAGCCTGCGGCTCTGTCTTTGACACACAATGATCAATTGCTGACAATATCGTCTTAACCGAAAGACCTTGCGAACGTATATCAAAAATCATATGATTAAAAGCCGCTCCCATAAACACCTGCAGCTGACGGCAAAGCTTATTGTCTGCCTTAATCTCCAGCATTCGGTCAATATACACCTGCAGCATGCGACCTGCTTCCAGCACCGCATCCACTGCCATTTCAAATTTTTCCTTTGAAGTTCCTCCGCGCGTCATCGATGTCTCCGTCTGTCGGCATCGATACATCGTGTCTTTAAGAAAGACAAAGGTTTTTGCGTAGCAAACGACACAGAAGGAAAAGAGAATATCCTCTGTCACGCGCGCCTTTGGAGAAAAAACAATACCACTTTCTAAGAGTAATCTCCGCCGATAGAGCTTACCCCATGCCGTATTGATCATAAAGGAGGATTTGCTCCACAGATCCAAGCGCTTTTTTCGATCTTCCTTGTGCAGAACAGAAGTCCAGCCGATCGGATATGTGCTAACCTTATGCTCCTGCCAGCTTCCGTTCTGCATCATCATCGCAGCGTACCCCATGCCAACGACATCGGCTCGATACTTTTCTGCTGTTCGGCAAAGTGTAAGCAAATAATCGGGATCTATCCAGTCGTCTGCATCCAAAAATGTGATGTATCGACCGCGTGCGACAGAAATACCATGATTTCGTGCAGCCGAAAGGCCGCCATTCTCTTCTAGGACAATACGCCGAATACGCTTATCCTCTGCCGCAAATTTTGCTTCTAAGGCAAGACTTTCATCACTCGATCCATCATCGACGAGAATCAGTTCAAAATCCGGAAATGTCTGACGCAAGACACTTTCTATGCAAGGTGCCAGCCATTCTTCTTTATTGTAGACCGGTACAACAACCGAGACCATGGGTTCACGCAACTTACTTACGTCCTCCTACTTTATCTAAAAGAAGCTTCTTTCCATCGCCGAATCACTTGATAAATACGTTCTGAATCCTATGTTCCTGAAGCATCTTCTGCAGGACACGATAGCCGCGCAAAACCGTTTCTGTCTTAACGCCTAGAATACAGTGCGGTTTCTTTTCCTGGCAGCCATAGCCTGTAATTTCTTTGCCCTTGGCACATTCACCCCTCGCCTCAGCGGGGCAGCAAATGACACCGGGCACACCATAAGGCGCAAAACGGATGGGGACGGACATCGGCTGCATTTTCAAGGAACTTGGAAAGCAAGAAACTGAAAGGATCGGCTTTCTCTGTGCGGCAGCAATGTGAAGTGCTCCTGTATCATTGCCAATGTAAAGCGATGCATTTTCAAGGATTGCTGCTGTCACGCGGAAATTCGCCTTGCCGGCGAGCATCACTGCCCGCTGACCAAAAGCACCTGCAAGCTGTGAGCAAAGTTTCTTATCGTTAGGTCCGCCAAGAACCGCAAGACCTATATCCTCTTTCTCCTCAAGAATTTGCTTCAAGAGTTCTATATAGCGTTCTACCGGCCATAGTTTACGTGGCAGGCTCGCGGTCGGTACGACAGCATAAAACCTCTTCATACCTGCTTCCTGCAGAGGATGCAGAAGCCGCAGTGCTACTTCCCTATCCTGCTGCAGATACCATACCTCAAGACTGCGGTTAGCAATAGGCAGCTGAAGAAGAGTTTCTAAGAGCCATAAGTCACGGTCGACGTCATGCACAGCGATATTAGGAAGTGGCACCGGCTTCGTCAAAAAACAATCCCAGCCAACATTGACAACTCTTCCTCCTGGCCCCTGCCGATTTTGTGTAAAGCCGACGCGACGCTTTGCCCCTGAAAGATACATCTGCGGAAGTGAAGGTGAACGGAGCCCCAGCCTTCCGCCGAATGCCATATCGAAATGATGGGAAAGAAGACGTTCATCCGCGTATGCCCATTGTGCCTCGAGCATTTCAGCAGGTTTTTCTGGATTAAACTGCATCGGATGAACTTCAAGTGCATCAACATATGGGCAGCAGCGTGCAAGATCAGCACTTCGCCCCGAAACCGAGAGCATGATGTAGGCCGCAGGATAAATCCGCCGAAGTTCGCGCAGAAAAGGTGAGAAGAGAACGAAGTCCCCTGCGGCGTCGTCGCGAGTAACATAGATCTCCGGGCGTTCTCCCATCTGCTTCGGCGCACGGTAACCAGCGGCGCGCATCTGAGGCTCCATCATATTGACAAAATCCTGCGGGATCAACTTATTGTCTTTCTTTACCTTCTCCAAATATGCGGCAAAAGTCCTTGAAAGTGCTTCTGATGCGCTCCCCATCTCGTCTTCCTTCCTAATCTAGTGACAATATGGCAAAAACGGCAGGAGAGACCTGCCGCTATTGCACTCAAGAATCCGATGCGTCATTCCATCCTTTAATCTTTGCGCAGCGCTCCAACATCATGCGATCGAGCTCTTCGTAGTTTTCTCCAAGCTCACGATACCAGGCAAGACGCTGCTCGTAAATTTGCGAAAGCATGCGATGGTCCCTAACATAGCGGTAGGCCGCGTGTGCCATCATCGCATGGCGTTCTCTATCCTCTGCGAGTTCTTCGATGCGCTTTACAAAATCCTCTGGCTTTCGGCAGATATAGCCGGTCAAGCCATCGACAATGCTCGCCTCATATATCGTCGGCGAAGCAAGCGAAACGGCGCCGCAGGCCGCCGACTCGATGAACTTGAGATCGCTCTTCTTGCGGTTAAAATCCGTCGCAGCAAGTGGCAAAAGGTTGATATCCACTGTCTGAAGGACTTTCCAGTACTCGTCAAATGGAATATAACGACCGTTATATTCCATTTGACGTCCGACAAATTCCTTATTTGGCGTGTCGAGCATATCAAAACAGTCTTTACGTATAAGGATTTTAAAGAGAATGCGGTCGCCGAGCCTATCTGCCAGCTTATTGAGATGCGGCACAAGGCTTTGCCATTCGTTCTCGCGGTTGATCGCACCGAAAAAGACCGTGAGCGGACGATCTGCTTTTCCTGAACGATCGCGCTCAGGCGGCAGTTTTTCAAGAGCATTTGGGAAAACTTTCACCACAGGGCAATAGGCGCGAAACTCCTTTGCCAAGAACTCTGTCGACGTCTGGACGGCATGACAAGCACGAAACTCAAGAAAATCGCTCTGCGCCAAAGCCTCATGGTTCGGCATCGGATTGCCCTCTGTCATCGCCGGGCTGTCATCCCATTCACAGACCGAGAGCCAGCCAAGTCGGCGCATCTCATTGACAAAACTACGCGCCTGCTGAGGATCATTATGGCGCATGCGCTGACGCAAAAAGATACGCGTGGGAAAATCCGTCTTCGGCCAGCCAGTGAATTTATCAAAGTCAATCGACTGCGCCTGCACCGAAAGATCTGTCCCCATCATGGCAAAAGCATCAGTCACGCGTACTCGCGAACACGCTGCTGTTTCACCGAGAATCGAATACAGATAGATGTCTTTCTCCTGCTTCTGCTGCGCTTCGACGAGGAAAGCCGAGGATAAAATACGTTCTTTTGCAATTGCAGATTCCGAACCTGCATAATCCTGCAGTGCTTTTAAAAATGCAGGAAGCTTAGGATCGCGTGCAATCTCCTTATCCATCAGCGTCCGCACAGCAAGTATCCGCTGTTTGTTCAGCCCTTGCATACGCAAAAAATCACTCAGTGCCTGAATCCCTGGAGCAGCGGACTGTTCCTCTCCGCGCAGGGAAGAGAGTAATCTCGGAAGTGCCGAAGGATTCGGCGTCTCAAGGATGACTTTGCCGTTCGGTGCTAGCTTTAAAAACAGACGAGAAAGACAGCCGCGCCAATCTGCTCCATGGGCTTCCAAGGCCTCTGAGCGGACAACCAGAACATCCACTTCCTCAAATCCTTCTCTTGCCTCAAAGGAAGATTCACCCATATCGCCATAAAAGACAGTGATACGGTCTTCTGCGTTTTCTACTCTCTCAGAATCTTCTTCTGTCTCAAGCTCCTGCATCGTCACGATGGTCCACCGGCATGCCGGCTGCAGCATCAGGAAGTTCCGCGCCGTCAGATCAGATGTTGCACCGAACTCGACGACGACCTTTGCGCGCGGCGGGATCTGTCTCGATATATCCAGTGTGCTCATCGCATTGCTCCGTAAATCAGATTTGTCAGTTCCTTCACGCGTTCATTCGCATTATAGCGCGCAAGCACGGTCTCACGCGCCGCCTTACCGAGACGCGCCCGAAGTGCTGGATCATCGAGAAGCTCTTCGATGCGCTGCGCGATATGCTCCGGCTGGCGGAAGTTGGCAAGAAGCCCGTTTTCGCCGTCGACGACGACCTCCTCGACTGGCGGCGTCTTTGAACCGACGAGTGCACAGCCGAAGCTCATCGACTCGATCATCGACCAGGAGAGCACAAAGGGACGCGTCAGATACACGTGTACTGTCGAGGCCTGCAAGACCTTCTGATAATCGAGACGGTTGAGGTGACCGACGAAATGCACGCGCTCCTTATCGTAGCCGCCGCGCTCTTCTTCGATCCCCTTCCATGTCTTCCCCTTCGGTGGCTGAGCACCATAGCAGGTTCGATCCATGCCGACGAGCACGACATGCGTCTTCTTGCGGCGTCCGAGCACGATGCGGATCGCTTCCATAAACTGGGGAAAGCCGCGATATGGTTCAAAGCCGCGCGATACATAGGTGATGATCTCCTCTGCATCCGAAAGATCAAGTCCCTTATCCTTCAGTACGAGCTTCGCACCGGGATTCGGGCGGCAAAAGTTCACATCGACGCCCTCGTGAATGACATGCATCCCCTCCTGATACATCGGCGGAAACTGCGACTTCTGCCACTGTGTCGGCGTATAACGGACATCGCACGCCTGCAGATTCACGAGATGATGCGCATTCAGCGTGCGCAGACGGAGCATATCATCGATCGAAGGCTTCTCATCCGGCCACCATGCCATATCCGAATCCTTGGCACGATAATACCATTCGAAATAGCCAATAAGAGGTACCTCCGGATAAATGTCCTTCATATAGAGCGTCGAACCCCACCCCGTATGCCCGATGATCGCATCGGGACGAAAGTTGATCTTTTCCTGCATGGAAATAGATGCTCGAAGCGTCGCCTGTCCATCCAAAACGGCCTGTTCCATCGGGCGCACATACGGATGTACGCCCTTCGTCGGTTCACGCTTTGGCTTATAACCGACAATCGTCACATCTTTTAATCGGTTGCCGTTCGTCTCCTTTGTCATAAAAACGACTCGGTTGCGCGGTAAACGAGCAAAATACTGGGCGAGATACAGGAACTGCGCCGGGAAATTGGGGTGCATGATCAACAAGTTCATATATTAGCCCTCCTGGGAAGCGTAGAGATGTGCGTAATAACCGTTCTGCGCCATCAGCGCATCATGCGGTCCTGCCTCGACGATGCGGCCGCCGTCGATAGCGACGATCTCATCGCAGTCACGAACCGTCGACAGGCGATGGGCGATCACGATCATCGTGCGCCCCTTTGCGATCTCGTCGAGACCTGCGAGGATATGTGCCTCGCTCTCCGTATCGAGTGCACTTGTCGCCTCATCGAAGATCAGGATCTTCGGGTCGGTGATGAGGGCACGTGCAATGGCGACGCGCTGGCGCTGTCCACCGGAAAGCAGGCTGCCGCGCTCGCCGACAAAGGTGTCGTAGCCCTGTGGCATTTCGCTGACGAAACTTTCGACACCCGCGAGCTTTGCCGCACGCAGGACATCTTCATCGGATGCATTTGGCAGAGCCGCCTTGATATTTTCTCGAATCGAGCCTGCGAAGAGGAAGCTCTCCTGCATGACAACACCGATCTGGCGGCGCAGCCACGCCGTTTCAACCTGCGCGATATCGACGCCGTCGATGAGCACGCGGCCGCTCGACGGCACATAGAGCCGCTGGACGAGCTTGGTCAGCGTCGACTTGCCGGAACCCGAGCGCCCGACGATGCCGATGCGCCGCCCTGCAGGAATCCTTAGTCCGATATCCGTCAGGACGTTCTTGCTGTCCGGCTTATAGCGGAAGTTCACGCGATCGAAGATGATCTCGCCCGAGAGACGCGGCAAGGTCGTGCGCGTCGGGTCAAACGCCGGCTCGCTCTTTTCATCCATGATATCGCCAAGGCGTGTCATAGAGACACGGATCTGCTGGAAATACTGCCACATGTTGACGAGGCGGAGGATCGGCGCGATGACCTGCCCTGCGATCATCTGGAAAGCGATGAGTTCGCCGACCGTCAGCTCGCCTGCCATGACGTTATACGCACCGATCCAGAGAATCGCGAGATTGAAGGCAAGCTGAAGAAACGTGCCGATGCTGCCTGCGAGATTCGTGAGATTCAGCACGGAAAGCGCACGCTTCAAATACTGCGTCAGCACCTCTTCATAACGGCCGACAAAGGTGTTTTCAACGCCCATCGTCTTGATCGTGCGAACGCCCGTCACCGCCTCGATGAGGAAGGACTGAGACGCCGCGGACAGTAGGAAGCGGTCGTTGAGGCGGCGCTTGTAAATCGGTGCGATGATCGCATTCAAGATGATGTAGAGCGGGATCGTCACCCAGACGATGTAACTGAGCGATGTACTGTAGAGGAACAGTACGACCAAATAGATAACCGCAAAGATCACATCGAGCACGACGGTCATGAACGAACCCGTCAGGAATGAGCGAATTGTCTCAAGTTCACCCATACGCGATACGATATCGCCAACCTGCCATTTATCAAAATAGGCGCTGGGAAGCTCTACGACCTTGCGGAAGAGATGTGAGGAGAGAGTGACGTCGATTTTGTTCGTCGTATTGACAAAGAGATACGAGCGCAGTCCCATCATCCAGTTCTGGAAGATCGCGACGAGTATCATACCGGCGACCAGAACATCCATCGTCGAAAGACTGTGATGTACAAGCACGCGGTCGATAATCGTCTGCGTGAAGATCGGCGTCAAAAGACCGAGTCCCTGCAAAATCAGCGAGATGAAGAGCACCCGCACGAGAAACGACTTGTACTTTGAAACGACGGGAATAAACCACGAGAAGCCGAACTTCTGAACCTTGTCCTTCAGCCTTTCCATCCGATAGCGCTTGGCAAAGAGAATGACCGTTCCTGAAAACACCTTCGAAAAGGCGCTTGCATGGGAGAAACCAACCTGCTGCCGAACCGGATCATAGATGATCAAATCCCCGTTGGCATTGACGCCCTCGAAGACGATGAAGGTTCCGTTTTTCAGTTCGAGAACCGCATGGCGCGGCATCTTTCCAAGGTGCTCTATCGTGACATGGTCAAAGCGGCGTGCGCGCAGCCCGAGATCCTTCGCCGCCATCAGCATCGTCGTCACATCGACAGCCTCTTTGTCGGTAATGTAGGCGCGCGCGAGCTGATCCTCGTCCGCCGGGATCTGGAAATGCCCGGCGATCCGCACGAGGCAGCCGATCGCCGTATCCTTATTTACCCTGGTCATCTGCTTACCTCTCCCTCAGCGCCTCAGCCTTATACTTGCGGAACGGATCGAGGAAGAAGTCGATGATGCGCTTCTTCTTGATTTGGATCTCCGCCTGGACGTTCATGCCCGGCAAGAGCTCAATACCGCTGTCATCTTGATCAAGATTCAGCGTCAGACGGTACTTGCCGTAATGCTCCTTGTCCTCCGGATTCGTCACCGCATCCGGAGAGATATCGTCGACAATACCCGTCATCATGCCGTACTTCTGGAAGTTAAAGGTCTGCACCTTGACTTCTGCTTTCTGTCCGTTTTCGATAAAGCCGATATCCTTGTTGTCTGCATACGCTTCGATCTCAAGGACTGCATCGTCCGGAACGACCATCATGAGCCCCTGCCCCTCAGAGACAACACCGCCGACCGTATGAACGGCAAGCTGGTTAACGCGTCCCGAAGTCGGTGCCACGATAACCGATTCCGCGTTTGTCTGATTTGCCTTCTTCAGTTCCTCTTCATAGGCACCAAGCTGCTTCTTCGCCTCGACGAGCTGGCTCATCGTTTCCTGGCGATACGCCGTTTCCGTCGTCGCGAGGTTGTCTCGTGCTTCGGCGAGTTTGCCCTGCGATTCTAAGATGCCCTTTTCCGAAGCTTCCGCATTGCGCTGGTACTCGACGCGTGTCGCACGCGCTTCGAGAAGTTGGAAGTAGCTGATCGCATCCTGGGAATAGAGTTCCTTGAGACGATCTTCCTTCTCTTCGGCAACGGTCTCTAATGAGCGATACTTTTCAAGCTGCGCCTGCTGACCTGCAACCGCCGCTGACGCCTGGTCAATCGCCGACTGATTCTTCTCCTGCTCTGCTGAAAGCTTTGCCCTGCGGCTCTTGTAAAGTGCCGTCTGCGCCTCGACATCCTTCGGATCGAGGTCATCCGTCACTTCGGGAAGAAACGGCTCATCATTTATCTCAGCCTGCAGACGCGACACCGTCAGCTGATAGTAGGCAACCTGCTTTTGAAGCTGATCTACATCTGCCTGCGTCTTCGTCGTATCGAGAACGAGAAGGGTCTGCCCTTCTTCGACATAGTCGCCTTCCTGAACGTCGAGTTCCTTGATCGTCCCCTTGTTCTCCGACTGAACGATCTTGACATTGCCGACCGGAATGACCTTGCCATTGGCGACAGCAACCTCGTCGACCTCGCCGACAAATGCCCAAATCGCCCCTGCGACGAGGAGTGCGACAATGGTCCAGAGGACGAATCTCCCGACAGGAGAGGGCGGCTCTTCTGTGACTTCAAGAATCGACGGCAGGAATTCCTTCTCCTTGCCTTCCTTGTCGCCGACGACGAAGTTTTGCCAAAACTTTTTAAACGGTCCTATCATTTCATAACCCCCTGCTGATCATGGAGAGTCTTGTAGAGCCCGCCGAGCGCGAGAAGCTCCTCCGGCGATCCCTGCTCGGCGATCTTGCCATGGTCGATGACAAAGATCCGGTCACAGTGTGCGACCGTCGAAAGGCGGTGCGCGATGAGAATCATCGTGCGCCCCTTGCCGATATGCTCGATATTGTTCATGACGATGCGCTCTGACTCATAGTCGAGCGCACTCGTCGCCTCATCAAAGATAAGAACCCGCGGGTTCGTGAGGAGGGCACGCGCGATTGCAATGCGCTGGCGCTGCCCGCCCGAAAGGCCGGCGCCGCGTTCGCCGACGCGCGTATCATAGCCTTCGTCAAGCTCGAGAATGAAGTCATGTGCGCCTGCGAGCTGTGCCGCGCGCATGACCTCTCCCATCGACGCGGCGGGCATACCCGCTGCGATGTTGTCGCGGATACTGCCGTCGAAGAGGTAATTATCCTGCATGACGACGCCCATCTGGCTGCGAAGCCACGGGTACGGCGTCTCGCGGATGTCATGCCCGTCGATCAGGATGCGCCCGCCGTCCGCAAAGTAAATCTTTTCAATCAGCGATGCCAGTGTCGACTTTCCTGAGCCCGAGCGACCGACAATGCCGATTTTTTCCCCCGCCTTGATATGAAAGCTGATCCCGTCGACAGCCGGCGGAAGGTCGAGACGATAGCGGAAAGTGACATCTTCGACCGCAATATCGCCGGCCAGTGCCGGAAGCTGCTGCTGCACCGGCTCTAAGACCGGCTCACGGCGCGCATGAAGGATGTCGCCGAGGCGGTCAAGTGCAAGCGCCGTCTGCTGAACCTGCGGCCACATCGTGAGCAGCTTCGTGATAGGCCCCGTCGCCTGCCCTGCGATCATCTGAAATGCGATGAGCTGACCGAGGGTGAACGTTCCATCCATGACCATGTAACCGCCGAACCAGAGGATAACCAGTGAAGAGATTGCCTGAATGGCGCCATTGCCGCCATTTACCAGCAGCGAGAACTTCGCTTGATCAAAATTCGCCTGAACGAAGCGGTTGATCATCTTTTCCCAGCGGCGGACGAACTGCGGCTCGAGCGCGAGCGCCTTTACCGTCTGAATGCCCGTTACCGCCTCGACGAGAAAGGACTGCCGCGCCGATGCCGTGCGCCAGACCGCCTCGATCTTCTGCTGAAAAATAGGAAGCGCCAAGAACGTCTGTGCTGCAAAGAGCGGCACGATGATGAGCGCGATCAACGCGAGCTTAACGCTGTAGAAGAACATCACAGCGACGAACGTGATCGAGAAAAACGTATCGAGAATCGTCGTGAGCGTCGTTCCCGCAAGGAATTCACGGATGCTGGCGAGCGCTCCGATACGCATCATCGTGTCGCCGACGCGCCGATGCTCGAAGTACGGTGCGGGAAGCGCGATGAGGTGGCGAAAGAGCCTGGTGCCTAAAATTGCATCGAGCTTTGTCGTCGTCTGGTTGAGAAGCTTCGTTCGGACAAAGCCCAAAACCGACTGCACGAGAGCAAAGACAAGCATGGCGATGCCGAGCACCGTCAGTGTCGAAAGCCCGTCATTGCCGATGACCTTATCAACGATGACCTGCGTGAAAAGCGGCAGCAAAATGCCCATCGCCTGCAAAAAGAACGAGGCGAGCATAATCTCGCCCAAAAGTCCCTTATAATGCAGGATGACCTGATAGAACCACTCGAGATTATAGCGGCGGCGGATTTCTGCCAACGTGAGCTTTGGCCGCAGGACAAGCACCTCGCCCGTCCAGATCTCACGGAAAGCCGCCATCGGTATCGCGACTGCCTGATCATCTGCCGGGTCGACGAAGAAAACCGTCTCTCCGCTGTTCACGCCGAGCATTGCAAAACGACCGTTTTTAAAGCGCACGACCGCGGGAATCGGCACTTCCCGAAGTTCATCCGGCGTCGCATGAATCAGCGTCGCCTTCATCTTGTTTGCCTTTAAGACACGCTTGAAGTTCGGCCATTCTGCGCCATCCCTGCATTCTGGGAAGGCACGGATGAGAGCTGCATCGCCAAGTCCCTGCCCGCGCCCCTGCTGACGCAGAGCCGCGCCGAGACTCATCAGAGCTGTATAGCCCTTCGGCACCTTTTTTTCTACCATAGTCGCTCCTCATTGCGGGACACGCCGCATATCCATCATGCAGCAAGGAATCCATCTCCCTGCCACGCTTATTTACATACTTTTTTATTATCCCTTATATTAAGAAAAATTGCAACCCCCTTTTTCCTGACGGCTTTCTGCAGGCAAAAGAGCAGAAAAAGAACCTTCCCTTAAAAAGAAGATTCTTTTCTTTGATACGATACGTTTTCCACAAAGATTTAAACTCATGGATGGATGCGATAGACGGTCACATACATGGCAGGAAGCACGAGAAGTGTGAGAACCGTAGCCGCGATGAGACCGCTTGCAATGGCGACCGCCATCGGTCCCCAAAACGGGCTGAGCATCAGCGGCACCATGCCGAGGATGGCTGCTGCCGCCGTCAGCAAAATCGGGCGGAAGCGGAGGATCGCAGAATCAGCGACGGCATTCCAGGGGCTTTCACCATCTGCAATATGCTTTTGAATCTGATCGATGAGGATGACGCTGTTGCGGATGATCATACCGGAGAGCGCAAAGACGCCTAGCATCGCGACAAAGCCCATCGCCTGATTGAGCACGAGCATACCGGCGGCAACGCCGATCAGCCCCATGGGAGCGGTCAGAAGCGTGATCAGCATATCCTTCACGCGCCGAAGCTGGAACATCAGAAGCGTCATGATGCAGAAGATCATGACGGGAATCGGCACGAGGAGAAAATCAATCGCGGTATTGCTGTTTTTAAGTGCACCTTCCGCCCGGATGGAAGCGCCGAAGGGCAGATCCTTTGCGATGTCTGCCGTATCGGCAAGCGCCTTCTTCGTCACGTCGTTGGCAAGGCCTTCGTGCACATCCGCACTGACGACGATGCTCGGCATGAGATCGTAGCGGCCGATAAGCCCTTCCTCTGCATCGTAGGAGATCTTAGCGATCTGATCGAGCGTCGTATAGCCTGCTGCACCGAGGTAGATCGGCAGCGAGTTCAGATCACCGAGGCTCATGCGATCCTTTGCCGCAAGGCGAAGGTCGATGTCGATCGTGCGGTCGCCCGCGTAAAACTCTGCCGCCTTCGCGCCCGAGACCTCGGTATAGAGCATATGCGCGACGTCCTGCGTGCTGAGCCCCATCGCGGCAAGCCTTTCCTGATCGAGTGAGACGTGCATGACCTTTGACTTCTGTCCCCAATCCATCCGAATGTTGTAGTTGTTCGGGTCTTTCGCGAGCTGCGCCACGACCTTTTCAGCGAGTTCCTTCGTCTTCTTCGGCGTGCGCCCCGTGACGCGAAGCATCACGGGATGATCTGCCGGCGGCCCCGTCTGAAGGAACTGAATGCTGCTCTGCACCTCGGGAAATTCACTGTCGAGCTCGTCTTGTATCTCCTTCGTCAGCGCCGTGCGCGATGCGCTGTCCTTCGCGACGACGACGAACTGTGCAGCGTTATCGCGGTCGGTCTTCGGGTCAATGGTGAGGACGAAGCGCGGCGCATACTGCCCGACATAATAGCTGTAGTTTTCCATCTTATCCGCGCGCTCTTTTAGAAAATCGCTCATGCGATCCGCCGCCTCCTGCGTCGCCTGCATGGAAGAGCCTTCGGGCAGGCGCATCTCGACGAGGATTTCAGGGCGAAGCGACTGCGGAAAAAATTCCTGCTTGACGAAGGTCATGAGGCAGAGCGATAGGATAAATGCTGCCGCTGTTCCAACGAGGACGATTCTGCGATGCGTCATGAACCAGTGGAGGACGCCGCGGAACCATGTGTAAAAGCGGCTTTGATATGGGTCGATCCTGCCCGCCGCATCGCGCTTTATCTTGACCTTGATGAGGTAGGTGCCGTAGAGCGGCGCGACCATGACCGAGGCAATCCAGCTGAGGATGAGCGCCGCCGTGATGACGGGAAAGAGCGTGCTGCAAAACTCACTTGCCATGCCTTTGGCAAAGGCGACGGGAATGAAGCCCGCACAGGTGATCAGCGTGCCTGTCAGCATCGGGCGCGCCGTCGCCTTGAAGGCGTAGCAGGCGGCCTCGAAGCGGTTCATGCCCATCTCAAGCTTGACGCTCATCATCTCGACCGCGATGATCGCGTCGTCGACGAGAAGCCCGAGCGCAATGATGAGCGAGCCAAGAGAAACCTTGTGCAGCGGAATCCCCGCCGCATACATAAAGACGAAGACGCCGAGCAGGACGAGGGGAATGCAGCCCGCGACGACGAGTCCCGTGCGGACGCCGAGTGAAAAGAAACTGACGGCGAGGACAATGACGATCGCGATGCCGAGCGTCTCGACAAACTCGTCAATCGCATCGTCGACAACCTCCGGCTGATTGGCGACCTGATGAAGCTCGAGTCCCGCGGGAAGCTCGTCTTCGATGCCCTTCGACAAGGCCTTGAGATCCCTGCCGAGCTTTAAGATATTGCCGCCGTCTGCCATCGAAACTTCGATACCGATGGCAGGCTCGCCGTTATAGAAGTATTTCGGCGCCGCCGGATCTTCCTCACGGCGCTCGACCTGCGCGATGTCCGCCAAACGAAAGGTCTTCGTTCCGGCGCGGATGACCGTCTTCTTGATGGCTTCGACATCGTCGAATTCGCCCGAAACGCGAAGGTAAACATTATCGCTCTTTGTCTCCTCCATGGCGGCAGGCGCCTTGTCATTCTGCTTCGCGAGCGCGTCCATGATCGCCGTCGGCGAAATGCCGAGTGTCGCGAGCTTAGCGCGGTCGGCTTCAACATATACCTTTTCCTTCTGCACGCCGAGGAGCTCCACGCGCTGGACGCTTTCCACCTGCATCATCTGGCGGCGGATAAGCTCTGCCTTCTCGCGCATCTCCTCATAGGAGTAGCCGTCACCCGTCAGCGCGTAGACATTGCCGTAGACATCGTCAAAGCGATCGTTGTAAAAGGGACCGACAACGCCCTTAGGCAGATCAATCCTGCCTTCGTCGACATCGTTTCGGACGTCCTTCCACGTATCGCGCACGCGGTCTTTATTCACATCCTCGCGGAGGTTGACGTAGATTGTCGTCCGCCCCGGGCGGGTCTCCGAGCGGACAGAATCGAGCCCGCGCGTATCCTGCACGCGCTTTTCGATTTTATCCGTCACCTGCTCCTGCATCTCTTCCGCCGTCGCCCCCGGCCATGCGGCAGAGATGACCATCGTGCGGATTGTGAAGGTCGGATCTTCCATGCGGCCGAGGTTCTTGTAGGCAAAGACACCGCCGATCGCAAGGACGACGATGAAGTACCAGACGATCGCCTTGTTTTTCAGCGATATCTCGGTGAGATTCCTCATTCCTCTTCCTCCATGCGAACTTTCTGCCCTTCACGGAGCTTGTGAACGCCCGCCGTGACGACCGTATCGCCTGCGGAGAGTCCCCTGACGCGGACATTGTTGTCGTCAAACGCCTCGACGCTGACTTCCTTCAGCGTGACCTTCCTGTCCTCATCGACAACCCAGACCTCCGGCGCATCGCCCGTCTGATAGATCGCAGAGAGCGGCAGGACGATGCCGGATGCCGCAGGTTCGGGAACCTTGACATCTGCCGACATGCCGAGCGACAGCCCTTTCGGCGGCTTTGGCAGCTTGATGCGCACCTTGTAGGTACGGCTGGCGCTGTCTGCCGTCGGGGAGATCTCGCGGACGGTACCCTCTGAAGAGCCCGCGCTTCCGAGCGCCCAGAAGTCGACCTTCACCGCTTCATCCTGCGAGAGCTCTGCGATGTGGCTTTCCGGAATTTGGATCTCGACTTCAAGCTCGTTTGTCTGGACCAGCGTCATGACGGTCTGCCCCGCCGCGACGACCTGTCCTTCCTCCGCCGTAATGGACGAGATGACCCCTGCCGCACCTGCCGTCAGATTCGTGTAGCCGACGGCATTGTTGGCTTCTGCCGCCTGCGCCAGCGCCTGCTGGTATGCCGCAAACGCCGCGTCGTAATTCGTCTGATACTGGTCGCGCACGGCAGCGGGAACGGCGTCTTGATTGTACAGCTCCGTATAGCGCGCGAGGTTTGTCTGTGCAAGCGAGAGCTGCGCACGCGCGGCGGAGACCTGTGCACTGCCGGCATTCGCTTCCTGCACGACATCTTTTGGGTTGATGGTCATGAGACAATCGCCCGGCGATACGCGCGCCCCGACATTCACGTTGCGCGAGACGATCTGCCCGCCGACCTGAAAGGCAAGGTTCGTCTCATAGCGGCCGCGCACGACGCCCGAATAAGAGCTCGTGCGCTCGCCCTCTGCATCCTGTGCCTGCATCGTCTTGACGAGCGGTGCCTTTTCCTTGGCTTCCTCCTTGCTGCAGCCTGCGAAAATCGTACAGCCGAAGAGGAGTGCCGCGGCAAGCGCCAGCGCCTTTTTTCGCCTCGTGCCAATGGGCTTTGCAACGCGATTCGCTTTATCTGACTTGCTTTTCATCGATCTTCATCCTGTCACCCATACAAAAATTTACAATTCTGTTTTCTATTTTATCATAAGTCTACCACTCTGTAAATTCATTCTGAAAAAATCATGGAAGAAATTCATCACCTGCCTGCTAATTTAGGCATCGAAAAAAGAGCGGCTGCCCGCTCCTTTTTCGATAAAAGCGCCCTTAGGCAAGCACGCGCGAAAGGCGCACGAGCTCCGGATTGAGCGTCTTCGTATTGTTGACTGCGTCGAATAGATTAACGCCGACGACCTTGCCCTCGTTGAAGCCAAAGACGACGTTCGTCGCCCCCGAGATGATCGCAAGCGCTGCCTTCTCACCGAGCAGAGATGCCTTCATGCGGTCTTCGACCGTCGGCTGCCCGCCGCGCTGAATGTAACCGAGGACAGAGACGCGCGTATCGATCGCCGTCTTTTCCGCAACGATCTTGCCGAGTTCGACCGCAGAGCCCGCGCCCTCTGCCACGACGATGATGCTGTAGCGCTTGCCCGCATCGTATGCCGCGCGCAACTCCCTGCAGACGATGTCCATATCGAATTTGACCTCTGGCACGAGAATGTACTCTGCGCCGCCCGCGATGCCCGCCATCATAGCCAGCCAGCCCGAGTGGCGCCCCATGACCTCGACGAGGATGATGCGGCGATGCGCAGACGCCGTATCGCGCAGCTTGTTGATCGCGCCGACGATCGTATTGGCCGCCGTGTCGCTGCCGATGGTGTAGTCCATGCCCCAGACATCGTTGTCGATCGTACCCGGCAGCCCGACGATGGGAAGCCCCGTCTCTTTTGAAAGGAGTGAACCGCCCGTAAGAGAGCCGTCGCCGCCGATGATGACGAGCCCCTCAATACCGCGCTTGGCGAGGTTGTCAAAGCCCTTCTTGCGGCCCTCGGGTGTCTTGAACTCCGCGCAGCGCGCCGTCCCGAGGAAGGTGCCGCCGCGCTGGATGATGTCGCTGACGCTCTTTCGATCGAGCTCTTTGATGTCATCGTCCAGCATCCCTTGATAGCCATTGTAGATGCCATAGACATCAACGCCCTCAAAGAGCGCCGTGCGGACGACGGCACGCGCCGCCGCATTCATGCCGGGACTGTCCCCGCCGCTCGTCATGACGGCAATCGCCTTCTTTATCATGCAAAAAACCTCCTCACTTGAATCGCACAGAAAGACCCTGCGCTGTCGCTATTTTCTTCTATGGACAGACAGGGCGCCTCTGACCCGCTGCGGTCAGACGACGCCCTGCGTTTTCAGCTGCCGATACAAGGTATAAAAAGCCGCCGGCATACTGAGAATTAAAAAGACAAGCTTCGCCTTGTTCCCCGTCTCAAAGAAAGCATCGGCAAGATGCCCGAGATAGAGAAAGATGCCGATGAAGACGCAGAGGTAGATACCTGCCCCCGAGAGAATGGCAAAGGCCTTGATTGCCATGCGCCAGCCGCTGTCTTTTTCCCGCATTTATTCCACCTCAAAGACATCGGGGCGATCTTCTTCCAGTCCGTAGCGGTAGAGAATCGCGTGGATGATGCGCCGCGCCGCTTCGCCGTCGCCGTAGGGGTTCACCGCTTCCGCCATCGAGCGATACGCCGCCGCGTTCGTCAAAAGGCGCCGGGTCTCGTCATAGACGTGCTTTTCATCCGTGCCGATGAGCTTCACCGTGCCCGCGGCGACTGCCTCCGGGCGCTCCGTCGTATCACGCAGCACGAGGACGGGCTTACCGAGTGCCGGCGCCTCCTCCTGCACGCCGCCGGAATCCGTCAGAATCAAATGCGCACGGCTCATGAGGTTGGCAAACGGCTCGTAGTCGAGCGGCTCGATAAGATGAACCTTTACTAGCTTGCCAAGTTCCTCCTGAACCACAGCGCGCACTTTCGGATTCTTGTGTACAGGAAAGACGATCTCGACGTCTTCGAATTCTTCCACCAGTTTCCGAAGTGCTCGGTAGACATGGCGCATCGGCTCGCCGAGGTTCTCGCGGCGGTGCGTCGTCACGAGGACGACGCGCTTGTGTTCAAAGTCAACGTCCTTCAGCGCCGCATCCGCAAAGACATAGTCCTCGCGCACCGTATGATGAAGTGCATCGATCACGGTGTTGCCCGTGATGAAGATGGACGAGGCATCTGCATGCTCTAAGAGCAAGTTGCGCTCGCTCGTCTCCGTCGGCGCAAAGTTCATATCGGCAATGCACCCCGTTAAGTGGCGATTCATCTCTTCGGGAAACGGCGAGTACTTGTGGTGCGTGCGAAGCCCCGCCTCCACATGCCCGACCGTCGTCTGGTGGTAATAGGCGGCAAGCGCCCCTGCAAAGGTCGTCGTCGTGTCGCCGTGAACGAGGACGATATCCGGCTCCTCCTTCGTCAGAACCGCATCGAGCCCGCAAAGCGCCTTTGCCGTGATGTCAAAGAGCGTCTGCCCCGCCTGCATGATATCGAGGTCATAGTCGGGCTTTATCTGAAAGAGGGAGAGCACCTGATCGAGCATCTCGCGGTGCTGTGCTGTGACGGCGACGAGCGGCTTGATCACCTCGTGCTTTTTTAGCTCCAGGACGATCGGCGCCATCTTAATGGCTTCCGGACGCGTGCCGAAGATCGTCATCACCTTGATTTTCTTCTTATCCATAACGCTGACTCCCCGTTTCCAATGACAAAAAACTCAATGCGTATGTGCCGAATCGCTGAGGCGGAAGATGCCGAGCTTCTTTGCGCCGAAAAGCACGGCAAAGACGACGAAAACGACGATGCAGACGGCAATCTGCATGCTGACCTCCGTCAGCGCGACCGCCGCGACGCCGAGAAGTGCGCTGATGACGTACATGAGAAGCACAGCCTGGCGCTGTGTGAAACCGAGGTCTAAGAGGCGATGATGAAGATGTCCCTTGTCCGGTCGGAAGATAGGCACGCCCCCGCGATAACGGCGCACGATGGCAAACGTCGTGTCGAGGATGGGAAGCCCGAGCGCGAGAATCGGCACGATGAGCGCAATCGTCGCAGCGCTCTTCACCGCGCCGATGACCGAGACGCCCGCGAGCATGAAGCCGAGGAACTGACTCCCCGTATCGCCCATGAAGATGCGCGCGGGGTTGAAGTTGTAATACAAAAATCCGAGCGCCGCGCCCGCAAGAGCCGCCGTCATCGTGGCGACAAAGAGAACGCCCGCCTGCACGGCGACGAGGCAGATCGTAATCGAGGCGATCGTCGAAACGCCCGCGGCAAGCCCGTCTAGCCCGTCGATGAGATTCACCGTGTTCGTGAGCCCCACGAGCCAGAAGATCGTCGCCGGAAGCGCGAGAAACTCGAGGTAAAAATAATCGCCGAACGGATCCGTGATGAAGTCGATGCGAACGTCAAACACGAGGACGAGCACTGCCGCCGCCACGATCTGCCCGAGAAGCTTCACCTTGGCCGGAATGTCCTTGTAATCGTCGACGATGCCGATGAGGACGATGATCGAGCCCGAGACAATGAGTCCGATGAGCTCCGACAAGGCCTCTGCGGAAACATCCGTCATCTGGCAGACGGCAAAGACCGATGCCATGAACGCAAGGTAGATGCCGATGCCCCCGATGCGCGGAATCGGGCGCTTGTGCACCTTTCGGGCATTCGGCGCATCCATCGCCCCCGTCACCGCGGCAAGCCTGATGACCAGCGGCATGATAACGAGCGCTACGCCAAGCGCAATGACGAATGCTAAGAGATAATCCGGCATAGACTTGATGCACTCCTTCAAATGAGACAAAAAGGCATTCTCTACGAAGAAATGCCTTTTTGTCTCCGCTATAAACCTTCAACAACACTCGTATTCTACAACAGAGGGAAACCAGTGTCAACCGAAAAAGGGCACATGGTAGGCGGATGTACCTTGCTAAAGCAGCGCCTTTTTTCTAAGTTTCTACGGCGTAAAATAGACCGTGATAGTCGTATCCTTATCGACCAAGGTGTTTGCAGCGATGCTCTGCCCGCTTGCCGCGCCCGAGCCCGTACTTTCAAAGCTGAGGCCGCGCTCTGCAGCAAGACTTGCGGCTTCGCGGAGGCTCTTTCCCTGAAAGTTCGGCACGACGACCTTGCTCTCGGGAACCGTGTCCGAAACAGTCTTTTTCTTAGGCTCCGGCCTTGCCATTTCCATGCCCGCGAAGGGATCACTCGACGGCTGTATGCGCATGTGCCGAAATAGCTGGCTAAAAATGCGCGAGGCGATCGGCGCCGCGATCTGGCCGCCGTAATAATCCCCATTGCTCGGGTCATCGATCAGGACGAGCACCGAAATCTTTGGATCCTCCACCGGAGCAAAGCCGCAGAAGGAAGCGATGTAATGCCCGTCCATATAGCCTGCACTGTCGCGGCGAATCTTCTGCGCCGTGCCGGTCTTGCCCGCGATGCGGTAGCCATCGACTGCCGCCTTATGCCCGCCGCCCGTCGCGACGACCTGCTCCAAGAGACCGACGAGCGTCTTATCCGTCGCGCTGTCTAGAACGCGGCGAACCTCTTCGGTCGAACGCTCCTCATAGGTCGAGCCGTCGGCATTCGTGATCTTCTTGACGATGTGCGGCTTTAAGAGGACGCCGCTGTTTGCAATCGCAGACATCGCCGTCACGAGCTGCAGCGGCGTCACCGCGATGCTCTGCCCGATCGCCATCGTCGCCATATCTGAGTCGCGCATCTCGTTTGGCTTAAATAAGATGCCCGCCTCTTCCCCCGGAAGGTCGATGCCCGTCTGTACGCCAAAGCCAAACTTCATCGCGTAATCGGTCAGGCGATCCGCCCCGAGGCGAAGCCCAACCTGCGCAAAGCCCGTGTTCAGTGAGTATTTAACGACATCGGTAAAGGTCACCTTACCAAAGCTCGTGCCGCTCCAATTCTGAATGCGGCGTCCCGACACCATGACGAACCCCGGGTCGACGAAGCTCTGATTCGGCGTCACGACCCTTTCCTGAAGCGCCGCGCCCGCGACCACCGCTTTGAACGTCGAACCCGGCTCATAGATGAAGGAGACGGCGCTGTTCTTCCAATCCTCCGCCGGATACTTGTCAAACTGATTCGGATTGTACGACGGGCGCGAAGCCATCGCGAGAACCTCGCCCGTCTTCGGGTCCATGACGATGCAGGTGATGGCTTTCGGGCGCGTCTCCTTGACCGCGCGGTCGAGTTCCTGCTCGACGATGAATTGAATCTGGCTGTCAATCGTCAGCGTGACATCCTTGCAGAGATCGCCGCTGTAGCGGCCGCCCGAAAAGATCGAGTCTAAGATCGGACGGTTCTCGCGATCGGTCGTCAGTGTCTTCTCGCTGCGGTCACCCTTTAAGAAGCCATCGAGTGCCTGCTCAACGCCATCGAGACCCTTGTCCTCCGCCCCGACAAAGCCGAGGACATTCGCCGCAAGACCGTCGTTCGGATAAAAACGCTGCGCCTCATTTTTGAAACCGAAATACGCAGTGTACTTCTTTTCCTTAAGGAAGGCCTGAACGTTTTTATACGTGGTATCGTCCATGCGGCGCTTGACCCAGACAAACCCGCCGCCGACCTCGATATCGGAAAGGATCGTATCGGCGGGAAGACCGACGATTGGTGCGAGCTCCTCGGCCATCGCCTGGGTGTCTAAATTATGCTTCTCGACACCCTCTGCAATCGCATGAGGATCGACGTAGAGGGACTTCAGCAGCGTCGAAACGGCAAGCGTGCGCCCTGTGCGGTCTAAGATTCTGCCGCGCGGGGACTGCACCGTAAACGTGCGATCCACCTGGTTTTTCAGCCTCGCGCCGAGCGCATCGCCCTGCACGATCTGCAGCCAGCCATAGCGCAGGGCGATGACAATAAAGAATGTCAGGAGCAAAAACGCCGCGCGGCGAATGTGCACCTGCGTCCGAATCCGCCGCGCTCTCATGCCCGCCGGCTCGAATGCGCGAGCAGAACGTCTTTCAGGCGCCCTTCGATCTGCGTGAGTTCCTGCTCTGCCGCCTTGCGCTTTGCGCGGCCTTCCTCACCGATGCGCACCGTCTCCTCAATCGTATGAACGAGGCGATCGTTCACCTCGCGGACAGTCTCGATGTCAACGATGCTGCGCTGGTTCTCCCGCGCGGTCTCGATGCTGTTCTGCTCGAGAAGCTCCGCATTGCGCCGCAGAAGTGCATTCGTCGTATCGTTGACCTGGCGCTGCAGCTGAAGTACCTTCTGCTGTGCCTGCAGGCCGAGCGCGATGACGAGCTGGCTCTTCCAAAGCGGAATCGTCTGATAGATCGCGGACTGCACGCGGTCGATCAGTATCTTGTCGTTGTTCTGAATCAGGCGAATCTGCGGCGCTGTCTGAATGGCGACCGTCTTGCTGATCTTTAGGTCATGCACCTTCTGGTCAAAGCGCTCGATCGTCTGCTTGAAATCCGCGACGACTTGCACCGCCATCGGATCATTCGAGGCAATGGCCTGTTCCTCAAGTTTCGGAAGCGTCTCTTCCCGAAGTTCCTGAATCTTTTCCTCGCCCGCGCGGATGTAGAGCTCGAGATCCTTGAAATAGGCGACATTTTCCGCATAGAGCTTATCAAAACGCTTCACGTCCTTCAGCATCTTAAGGCGCGCCTGCTCGAGTGCACCGGCGATGCGGTCGACCTGCACCGACAATTTCTCATAGCCCTGCTTGAGGTCTTCCGCCTTTTTCACCAGACCGCCGACAAGGGGAATCTTAGCGAGAAAGCTGCCGCGCTCTGCCCCCTCAGGATTGAAGCTTTTGACCTGCGTCACGAGCCCGCCGAGAAGCTGCCCGACCTCGCCCGCATCCTTAGCGCGAACCTCCGAAAGAACACTTTCTGAAAACGCCGCGATACGCTTCTGCGCCGGCGTGCCGTAGGTGATGAGTGCCTGCGAATTCATCGGGTCGATCTCATTTTTCAGCTTGTCGACCTTAGCGCGCTCCTCCGGCGAAAGTTCTTCGACGACCTCGGCGACCTTCTTGGCTTCATCGACCGGCGCCGGCGCCGTCTCTCCTGCAGCCCCCTTCGCTTTCATCAGATCTTCAAGACTCAGTTCTGCCATCTTCTTTTCCTCTTTCTGCTCTTTATCCACACGCTGACTTACCGATTGACGGACGAATCCATGTACTGGCGATAAAAATCTTCCACGGGCATCGCAAGGTATCGGATGCCCTCCACAAAACCGACCCAAAAGGGGAGGCTCGTCCAGCAAAAGAGCGCGTAAAGAATGCCCTGCACCGTCTTGCCAAAGTAAAATTTATGTGCGCCAAACCCGCCGAGAAAGATGGCGAGAAGCCCTGCCGCAAGCTTTTTATGCCGGATGCGCGTGCGCATCTCTTCCGGCATGCCTCCTTTCGCCGGCGCCTGCGGCGCAATATGCCGCACCCTGCGCGCGATGCCGAAAGGGCCGCCCTGCCTAAAGCCAAACCGCTGTCTGTTCTTGCGCCCCGCGCAGTTCACCGGCTCTCTGCCTCGGCTTTCCAGCTGCTGCGGTGCGGCATAGGCGGCGAACGTTTCCGCCTCTTTTTCTGCGCTTTGCGGCTTATTCTCCGCCTCGATGCCGTCCGCATGCATCGTTTCCTTTAAGACGTCGATCTCTGCATCGACATCGAGGAGCTTTGCATGAAGGAGCTTGTCAAACTCCGCAAGATAGGCTTCATCAAACGTATCGAGCGTCGTGCGGATCTTATCCTTGGTCTGGCGGATGCTCGCACTCTCAATCCGTGTCTTTTCAAGCTCGAGGAACTCCTCGGCAAAGCTTGCCGCGCGATCCTGATACGTATCGACAAAGCGGCGCGCATCGACGACGAGCTGCGGATGCTCGACGAGATAGCCCATGATACGGCTCGAGATCTCCTGCATCTTATAGAGCTGGTCGCCGAGCGCAGGGTCTTTCAGCTCCTTTCGCACGGCTTCGATGCGGGCGAAGTCCGCCGTCGACTTGTCAAAGATCTCTTCAGCAAGCGCCGCCTGCTCGCCTTCAAACAGCTGTCCGACATCCGGCTTCTTAGCCGCCGCTTTTTTTCCTTCTTTCCGTAATGAATTCCGCCGGCAAGCGTCGCAGCGCCGCAGACGATGAAAAAAACAGCCGGCGCGGAAAAATGTGACGCAAAACCGCCAAATACGCCCAGGGAAAGCAGAACCGCACCGATGATCTTCAAAACAACATGCATATCGCCACCACCTTATTTCTTAATACATAGTCATTATAGCAAAAAGAAAGCTGCTTTTCCAGCCGGCCGCACAATCTTACCAAACTTCTTCTATATAAGAAAAACTCCTGCAGGACGCGCCTGCAAGAGTTTTTCTTTATGGGAATGCACAAATTCAGTCCTCGCTCTCGATGAGACCGTAGTCGCCGTCCGTACGCCGATAGACGACATTGACGCTTTCTGTCTCAGCATCGCGATAGACGAAGAAATTGTGATTTAGGAGGTTCATTTGCATGATGGCTTCCTGAACGTCCATCGGACGGACAGTAAAGCGCTTCCGCTTGACGATCGGGTAATCACCGTCGGCTTCTGGCCTTTCCGGCACCTCAGCTTCGGCAAAAGCCTCAGCCTTGAAACCGCCGCTCTGACGGAAACGGCGTGCCAGCTTCGTCTTCTGCTTGCGAATCTGGCGCTCGAGCTTCTCGACGACGAGATCGATCGACGTGTACATGTCCATCGTCGCTTCTTCGCCGCGCAGGAGAATCCCGCCCTTGATGGGAATCGTGACTTCTACGATGTGACGCCCCTTGTCGACCGTCAGCTTGACCTTGATCTCGCCGATCTGATCAAAATACTTCGCAACCTTGCCCACGCGCTTTTCGACGTACTCGCGAAGCGACGGGGTGACTTCGATGTTCTTGCCTCGAATAGCGAATGTTGCCATAAAGCACATCCCCTTTCTTTGTGTCCCTCGAAAGCCGGGGGAACTCGACGGAAGCGCCGGAGAAATCTCCGCCCCTTCCCTGAAAGCCTTAGAAGAAGTAGAAGTATTTCTTCTGATGTCTATAGATTTCTACACCTTTGGCGAAAATCCTTCTTCTTTCTAAAAAAAACTTAAGAATTTTTCCTTTCGCCCTTTCCCCTTTCTTTTTACAAGAAATTATGCCTTTCCCAGCCCGAAAATGCCGATTTTCGCACGTACCGGACACAAAGCCGCTTTCGACGCCGTCTATTTCCTTCGCTAGACTGTCCATGCGTCAGGAAAAACGGCGTTTGCATGGCGCACGCATTACCGCGCAGACCCGAAGTTTTAGAGTTTTAGAAAGAAGGATTTTTATGACAAATGCATTTCCCATCCTCAGCAAAGAAGAAGAGCGCCGTCTCGTCCGGCGCGCCAAGGCGGGCGAGAGCGCGGCAAAAGAAGAGCTTTTCGCCCGCTACGAAGGCCTGATGAAAAAAGCCGCGCATCAAGCGTACCTGGGGAGCGAGGAGCTCCGGCACGATGCGCTCTCCATCGCGCAGCTCGCCTTTCTCACCGCTATCCACACCTATGACGAAAGTGCAGATACCTACTTTGCCGCCTATGCCAAGATGCGCGTGGAAGGTGCGCTCTACGCCGAATTTCGCCGAACAAAAAAGCGCTGGCTGCGCGAAATACACCCGGACGCTGCAGAAGACGCCGCGGCTTTTTGGGACGCGCTCTCGCCTGCCGCCACACCGGAAGACGCCGCACTCAACCGCCTCATGCTAAAGCGCGCAGTAAAAGTACTCACGCCGCGGGAAAAGGAAATCCTCCGCCGCATCTACTATGAAAACGAGACGCTCGCAGAGGTCGGCGCTCACCTGCACCGCACGCGGCAGACCGTCGGCAAGGCAAAGAAAAAGATCCTCAGCAAGCTGAGAACCTTTTTCGAGGATGGACATTTTTCTTCGCATGCGCCCGCACTTAATTAACGTGTGGTGCGCGGCGAAAGAAGGGATCCCTTATTCCTTTAAGAAGCGCTCTGCGCCCGGGTTCATCGGCAGCGACATGCCGTTGAGCGCACCTTCCTTCGTGATATACTTACCGACGGCGTGTGCCTCCTGCAGGCGCCGGAGATCCGTGAAGATCGCCTTGGTGATCTGATAGCCGAGGTCTTCGCCGACGTCCTTGTTCGCGACGAGCATTGCCATGACCGAGAGCGTCGGAACGTCCTCGTCAAAGCCCGCATAGGTTCCCTTCGGCACGACCGTCTTTGTGTAGAACGGATACTTGGCGATGAGCTTGTCCGCGACGGCGTCCTCTACGGGGAGAAGGCGAACCGCATTCTGCGAAGCAATGTCCTGCACCGAGGCCGTTGGGAAGCCCGCCGTCAGAAATGCCGCATCGACGTTGCCGTCCTTCAGTGCGCTCGCCGCCTCGGAAAACGAGAGGTACTGCACCTCGATATTGTCATAGGTGATGCCGTAGGCCTCTAGGATCTGGCGGGCATTTGCCTCAGCGCCTGAGCCCGCAGGGCCGACCGCGACGCGCTTGCCCTTGAGATCCTTGATGCTCTTGATGCCCGTCTTATCGAGCGTGATAAACTGGCAGGTCTCCGGATAGAGCGCCGCGATGCCCTGCAGACCGTCAACCTGCTTGCCCTCGAACATCTCCGTGCCGTGCATCGCATAGTAGGCGATGTCGTTCTGCACAAAAGCGAGGTCGATCGATCCTTCTTTCAGCATGTTGATGTTTGCGACCGAACCGCCTGTCGACTGCGCGCTCGCGCTCATACCGGGAATCTCCTTGTTCAGGATCTCCGCGACGGCGCCGCCGATCGGGTAGTAGGTGCCGGCGGTGCCGCCCGTACCGATGTTCAAAAACTTCTTGCCGCCCGCTCCGCTGCCGCAGCCTGCGAGCATCGCCGCCGCAGCGAGCACGAGCATTGCCGCGCCAAAGGCCTTCTTAAGCTTCGAAAACCGCATGTTCTGCCTCCTCCTATTCTCATCTATAGACTATGGCACGAAAAGCCCTCCCGTATAGGAGAGCCTTTCTTTTTATGCCTGCAAAGCGATTAAGCCTTTGGTGCCACTGGGTAATTGCCCTTCGGGCTCCAGTAGCCGCCGGTGCCAGTCGCATTGTGGTTGTAAACCCAGGTGTCGCCGGTCGCCAGCGTGAAGTCGTGCACAGACTTTGCATCGAAGTTCTGGATGGTGAGACTTGCCCCAGACTTCAGCGCAATGCGCATACTGCCCTTCTTCTCTTCAGCGCTGACAACTTCCTCAAGCGCCACGTCGTAGAGCATGACCTTGTCGTTGACGGTCGATTTTGTGATGATGTCGTTGCCGTCGCTCCTGCCGAAGAAGAAGCGATTCGTACCGTCCTTGCTGCCGGTCATGGTGTCGTTGCCTAGGCCGCCATAGAGGGATGCCGTTCCCCTGCCGCTGTAGGTGATGCGGTTGTTTGCCGCATCGCCCGCAAGCTCGAGACGGTTGCCCCGGTCGACGTCGATGTTGGTAATGCCCTTGTAGTAGTCGCCGGTGCGGCCGTCGAGGTAGATCCGTGTGTTGTCGCCGAAGTTGCGGACGGTGCCGCCCATGACAGCGTTGGAGAAGTAGTACTGGGCGTGCGGGTCGTAGGTGACGATTTCGTCTGCACCGGTGACTTTTGCCGCGCCTTTCCTGCCCTTGACATTGACTTCGATGAGCTGGTCGAAGAGGCCGCTCGCCGCGTTGCGGATGGTGAGCCTGTCGGTGCTGCCTGCCATGTTGACGACAATGCTTGTGCCAACCTTGCGCACGGAGGTCACGTCGCCGCTGTGAATGTCGAGAATGTCGCGCTTGAAGTGGGCGTCATTGCGGTCGGTCGTGCGGAAGCCCTCGATGGTATCGTAACCATCGCCCGCCCCGTAGAAGAAGGTGGTGTAGTGGTCGGTCGCCGAGCCTGTGCCGGAGACCATGACATCTGCTGATGCACCGCCGCCCCAGATGGAGGAGGTACCGATGCCGCCGTCCAAGGTGTTGCGGACGTTTTTCGCACCGACGATGGTGTTGTTGCCGGAGCCGCCGATGATCTGTTCGATGTTGTAGTATTTCGCACTCTTGTCTTTGAAGCGGTCGGTCATGCCGAGGTCAACGACGAGGTCGTGGTTGTTCTTTTCGAAGCTGACGATGTCGCTGTATTCTTTGCGGCCGATGAAGATCTGCCCGCCGCGCGTGGAATCGTTATAGTACCCCTGTCCTAAGAGGGCAACTCTGTGGACACCGTCGGCGTCTTTTGCGAGGATCTCACCGTGGGTGACGCCCTTTAGGATGAGTTTAGCCTTGCCTTGGCTGAGAACGGTGGTATCGCCCACCACGCGGACGTTGGCATCGTTAAGGTCGGCCACGGCATCGGTGTTGGCATCGGTGTAAATAGGGTTATGGTCGGTATCAAACAGCAACTTGCCATCGGTATCAACAGCCTGCTTGCGCAGCGGTACATTGTACCAGACGACATCATCGCCTTCGCCCCAGCCTTGCTGGAAGCTGTTAATGGTGTCGGTACCGCCTTCTTCGGTCAGACCGACGTGATCGCGCCAGTTGTTGTAGCCGTTGAGGTTGATGGTGTCGTTGCCAAGACCGCCGTAGACGTAGTCGCCTTCGCCGACGTAGATGGTATCGTCGTTTTTGCCGCCGAGGAGGGTGTTGGCAAAGCCGCCCTTTAAGGTGCCGTTCGGGTTGCCGAACATGACGAATTTACCCGCTTCCTCCCGCATGTCGATGTTCGCCGCATCCGAGATGGTCGCCGCGACATTGATGCGGTCAGTGCCTGCGGTGTAGATCTGGTAGTCGGTCGTCGGGACGATGGTGGAGTTGCCGTAACCAAAGGCGGTGACGGCGCTCGCCTCAAAGGCTCTTCCGAAGTGGATGACGTCGTTGCCGAATTTGAAGTCCATGATGGTAACATCTGCATCCGCACCGGTGTAGATGTTGTGCCCATGGATGTCGCGGCCTCCATGCGGTTTAGCGGTGTAGGCATGTCCGTTGCCATCCACACCACTGCCTACGCTATCCACATAGTTAATGGCATGCCCAAAGGCGTCCACGCCGCCTTTGCCGCCCCAGATGGAGGAGCCGCTGGAGCCGTTCGGCGCGGTGAGCGCGCCTGGTGCCTGCGAGACGATGGTGTCGTCTCCTTCACCGGCGATGATGGAGCTGTTCTGCCCGAAGGTGAGGCTGTCGTTGCCTATGCCGCCGTCGATCTTTGCTCGATCGTCTGCGATGAGGGTATCGTTGCCCGCACCGCCGTAGATGGTATTGTCTGTGCGGGCAACAATGCTGTCATTGCCCCAGCCTGCATCGGAACCAGCGCTGTCGTCACCATAGATGAGGTTGAAGTCTGTCGCCTGGATGATATCGCTGCCGGCACCACCCCAGATGCTGTTGTTCGACTCGAGGAAAATGCTGTCGCTACCTGCATCACCGTAGGATAGGTTAAAGTCTGTACCGATGATGCTGTCATTGCCCCAGCCACCATGAATGGTATTGAGGTTATTTACCTCAATGGTATCGTTGTCTGCAGCACCGGACTCACTGCGCCATAAATTATCAAGAGCGCCATGCGATGTGTTATATGAGGCGGTAGGAGAGCTCACATTGATGCTGTCCATGTCGCCGTAGATGATGTTGCCGTCGGTCGCCTTGATATAGTCTTTGCCAGCGGCACCATAGATGGTATTATCATCCGTGGCCCAGATGCTGTCGTCATCGTTGCCGGCATTGACATAGCTCCTGTCCAAAACATTGATGCTGTCATTGCCGCTGCCGCCCCAGATGCTGCTGTTAAACTTTGCATCGATGGTATCGTTACCTGGTCCTGCATCGATGTAGGCATGTTCGCCAGCCTTGATGCAGTCATTGCCTGCACCGCCAGCGATCGAATCCTTATCCAGGGCAACGATGCTGTCATCGCCTGCACCGCCAGCAATCAGGTTGGCATACTGCCCATAGATGCTGTCGTTACCGCCGCCGCCATAGACCTTGTTGCCAATCTCCACCGAGATGCTGTCGGCACCATCGACTTGATCAATGTCTATGCCGCCATCATCATAATCGGCAGTGCTTCCCACTACACCACCATAAACCGTATTGTATTCGCTGGCAAAGATGGTATCCGCAAGGCCACCGCCTGAGATAAAGTTATAGTCATTGCCCCAGATGCTGTCGCCATCCCTGCCACCCCAGATCTTATTGCTGTTGTTTGCAACAATGGAGTCGACGCCATCATCGCCCCAGATCATGTTAGAATTGTTCGCCTTGATGGTGTCATTCCCATCGGCGCCTCCACCACCTCCACCATGAATCGAGTTGCTATCATGACCAACGATACTATCAGCGCCCCCACCGCCGTAGACATATCTGTTATGACTTCCGATCGAAATGATATCGCTACCGCTTTGGCCATCGACCACCCAATCATCACTGTCTTTGATAATAATCGTATCCTCACCGTTACCGCCATAAATTTGATTATTAAAATCAGTAATAGCTATGATACTGTCATTACCATCACCGCCATCGATGAAGTTATCCACTTGATCAATGCGAATACTATCATTACCACTGCCACCATTAACACCAAGGCGATGCCCATTGACATTGACGGTATCGTCGCCGCCTACGAGGTTAACCGTACCCCAACCAGCCCAGTGGCGGGAGGGAGACCAAACGATATTAGTGTCATCTTGTAACTCAACGGCACCACTGACTGCTTTGATATTGACGGTGTCTCCTGTAGAGACATAAAGAGTACCTGCACTGGTAAAGTTAAGTGTTGAAACGGTTTTACCATTTGTTACGATTTTTCCAGTATTAGAACCAGTGATATCATAGGTTCCCGCTCTATATAAATACCAGTCAGTACCACTCTTCGTCGCTATCGTAGTATAGTAGCTTCTATGGTGGTTCCAATGATAATAAGGACTGCCATGATGATGCGAAGGAGCATCATGGACTGGATCATAATAACCATTATAATAATAGTCACCGGGACCATCATAGGAATCACCCGGGGTCGAGTAGTCTTCAACGTCATTACTAAGGTAACTTCTAATAGGACTCCCATAACCCCGATCTATTGTGATAGGACTCGGTGATGGTCTTGTTGACATGTCAATCACTCCTTAAATTTCAATAAACATAACCTATTGTTGTTATTATACTTCTTTTGAAAAGAAAGAACAAGTCTTTTAGAAACTTTTATCTAGAAACCTTTATCGTCTGGGCGGTGTCGATTCTTCAATCGTATGCTATATCACATCAAACATTTTTAACGCAAAAGCCCCTTGGCGAGCGCCATGCCGAGAGCAGCGAGCAGGAGACCCGTGAAAAGCTGAAGAGCGATGTTGCAGAATGCGAGAAGATAGCTGCCGCCCTTCAGGAGGAGCAGGGTCTCAAAACTGAAAGAGGAGAAGGTCGTGAGCCCGCCGAGAAAGCCGACCGCGAGCAGCAGGCGCAGGGGTTCGGCGATGAGCTCGTATTTTTCCGTCAGGAGCAAAACAGCCCCCATGATGAGCCCCATCAAAAAGCTGCCGACGGCGTTGACCGCGAGCGTACCAAGAGGAAACGCTGCCCAGCGCGCCGCCGCCGTCGTCACCAAAAACCGCACCGCCGCCCCAAGCCCGCCGCCGACAAAGACGAGAAAGAAATTGCTTATCGTCATATTTATTTCCTTTACTTTCTATGAGGCTAAGCCAAACGAGACATGCGTGCCCCACGCAAACGCCTCGTTCCGCAAGCAGTCGTGCACTTGTACGCTTTAACTACCGGCGGACTTCTTAAACGCGCTGCGCTTGAACGAAAGAAATCCGCCGGGGCGTACCGCACACTTTACTCACTTGCTCCACTAGGGTTCGCTTTGGGACATTACAGTCTCCATGCATGTTACTTTCTCAATATAAATCTTACAATCAAATATCCGACGCCATAGAGCGCGATCATCGGCAGAGCGATCATCGACTGCGTGAACACGTCGGGCGTCGGCGAGATCACGGCGGCGATGACGAACGAGAGGAAGATGACGATGCGGGCATATTTCCGCAGGAACGCGGACGAGATAAAGCCCAGCTTGCCGAGGATCGTGATGACGAGCGGCAGCTCAAAGACAAAGCCGAACGGCAGGACGAACATGATGACGAACTCAAAGTAACGGTTCACCGAGAACAGCGCTTCAAGCTCCTCGTTGCCAAATCCCTTGAAGAACATGATCGCTGCCGGGAATACGAGGAAGAATGAGAACGCGAGCCCGAGGAAGAAAAGGATGACCGATACAGGTACGACGATCCCGAGGACAAGCCGCTCTGCGGGTGTGAGTGCGGGCAGGAAGAAGCGCCACACATGGTAGAAGATCACAGGCAGCGCGAGAAGAAAGCCCACGACGACGGCGATCTTGATGTACGTAAAGAACGCCTCCGCGGGCTGCATATAGTAGAGCTTTCCGACCGGAACGGTCAGATAGTGCATGATATCGTCGATGAAATAGTAGCCGACACCGGAGCCGACAGCAACGGAAAGCAGACACTTGATAAGCCGTGAGCGCAGTTCTGTGAGATGGGCGATGAGTGTCATACTGCCGTCATCGTCGGATACGCTCTCTGTCGTCTGCGTTGGAGGCGTCATCGGCGGGGCTTCTACAGAGGTCGGAACGGGCTGCTCGCCGTTCGTCTCCCCTGTGTGCTCCGGATCAAGGGATTTCGATTCCTCCGCCATGGGTCAGCTCTTTGCCTCTTTTTTCTCAGCGTCCTTGAGCTGTTTCGCCTCCTCGGTGACGTTGATCTCCGTCCGTGAGTCCTGTGGCTCATTGTTTGCCGATTTGAACTCCTTGATACTCTTGCCGAGCGCCTTGCCGATGTCGGGCAGACGACCGGGACCGAAGATCACGAGACCGATGATGAGGATGAGGACGAGTTCGGGAACTCCCAGACCAAACATAAGAACCTCCTAAAACAATACACTATGCTTTATTTTCCGTCGCGTTTTTCTGCTCCGCCTTGTGCGCCTCAACAGCCGCCGCTGCGGTGGCTGCGGTCGGCGTCGCTGTAGGAACCGCCTGCTCTGCCGGAGCAGCAGCCTGCGGGGCGGGCTGTGCCGCCGGTGCGGGTGGTGCGGGCGGTGGCTCGGGCGCGTTGATTGCTGCCGTCAGCGCATTCGACGCCTTGCGGAACTCGCGGATGCCCTTGCCGAGTGAGCGCCCCATCTCGGGCAGCTTGCCGGGACCGAAGACGATAAGTCCCACCACCAAAATCAAAATCAGTTCGGGTACACCAATGCCAAACATGGATGACTCCTTCTCATGGCTGTGCCATGTTCGCTCCTAAAAACATACTCTAGAATTCACGTCGACCGATAAAATCCGCCGCCATCAGACATGTCTCACGGATCTTCTCGTCCAGCGACTCCGGCAGTGCGTTCCTCGCACGCTCCAGATAGGCATCCGCCTGCGCCTGCGCATAGTCCAGACCGTCCGTCGTACGAACGATTTCAAGCGCACGCGCGACCTCTGCCTCCGTCATCTTCGGATTTGTGATGAGTGCCGTAAGCTCAGTACGTCCTGCTTCATCCAGCACTTCAAGCGCGCGGATGACGGGCAGTGTCACAAAGCCCTGTGCGAGATCGTGCCCTGCAGGCTTTCCGATATCCTCGGAGGTCTGCCGATAGTCAAGCAGATCGTCCGTGATCTGGAATGCCATGCCGATTGCGTGTCCATAGAGTGCCATACGCTTGGTATCAGCCGCACACATGCCGCCGATCGCACCGCCGAGTTCACAGCAGATCTCGAGAAAGTCCGCCGTCTTTTTGCGGATGCGCTTATAGTAGGCATCCTCGCTTGCAGGCACCTGATAGGCTGTATGATCTTGGAGGATCTCGCCCTCACTGAGCGTACAGACAAGCTGTGCCAGCTTGATGTAGACCGACGAGTCATAGCCCTCCTCCGCCACGAGCTTAAATGCACGCGCGAAGAGATAGTCGCCGCTCAGAATCGCGACCTGATTGCCCCATTTGGCATTCGTCGTCGCTGCCCCGCGCCGTGTATCCGCCTCATCGATGACATCATCGTGGACGAGGGACGCCGTATGGATCAGCTCGAGCGCGATCGCAATCGGCATCGCGCGTGCGCGATCGAATGAGGCGCCGCCGCGCGCCATGAGCAAAAAAAGCGCGGGACGCAGGCGTTTCCCCCCCGAGGAGACGAGATGTTCTCCAACATCCGTTATAAGCGGCGTCTCGGAAACAATGGACGCGGCAAGCACCAGTTCAAACTCCTCGAGATCTGCCTGTATGACATCAAAAATGTCGTTCTTCAACGTCGTATCACCTACATTGGGCGCAGCAATGTGCACCGCAAACTTTCTTCCATAGTGTGTATAAACCTCCACACATTTTATCATATTGCGATGATACCGTCAAAATTATTTCATTGGACTCTCATGTACTTAGGGAAGCACTGATAAATTCAGCCCATCATCTTGGCGCATCTTTTTCGCCCTGCCTGTGTCAACAAATCCTCCACATAGCACAGCGGCTATGCGTCCGGTTTGTTTCCTTGGCAGGACAAAAAATCTGCACCAATCTGACAGACTACATTTTATCAGCGATTCCCTTGGATTTATCGCTGCTGTAAAATCAGAGCACTTCCAACTGCACGCTCAGACCCATCCGAGGGAGAATTCACCACGCTCCCGCGTACGCAGAGCGCCGAGGAGCCGCCGCCGTCAAGGTTGATTGCGTTCTGTACGCCGAATTTCACGAGCAGCTCGGCAAACTCCGTCAGTGTCAGCCCGTGGCTGTGCGACTGGCGTCCATCGACGACGGCGAAGACAATTTTCCCCTCCTTCGTCACGCCGACGGCACTGCGCGGTGCACGCCCGTATCGGATATCGCCCGGGAACTGCTCCTCGCCCGCCGTCACGTGCACAGCTCCGTTCTCGACGAGCCGCGGACCCGCGCCGACAATCTGCACGGCACGATCCCACATACTCCCCGTGTTCTCTGTCAGGACGGTGGGATCGCCGAGACGTGTGCCCGCTGCTGCAAAGGTATCCATCGAGGAACCGTGGACGGAGACAACGTAACCATCCGAGGGAATTGCCGAATCATTCGTGTTGATCTCAGCGACACGCCCCTCGCGAATCACGTATTCAAGACCGTAGGGATTCGTCCCTGTCGATCTGCCATAGGCGCGGTTGTAGATGACGAGACCGTTCTCACCGCGCTCGGCGTTGACCCCCGACACGGGGAGCGTCACCTGATCGATCTTCACTGTCCCATCGTAGGACACCGTACCGAACACAAAGGAGCCATCGGGCATCACGCCGAATGCACTGCGGTCGTAGTAGGTCGTACCGACAATCGTGCCGTCGATCTTCGTCACACCGAGGATGGCACCGTCTGCCGCAAAATAGGAAGCGTTGATCGCCGCCACGGCATTCGTGTCCTGCGCGATCCCGCTCACCGTCTGCCGCCCGGGGATAATACCGCGTGCAAGTGCGGGGCGGACATTGTAGCGTGCCGGATCTGCCTCGATAAAGTACGAAGTTACCTGTCCATCTTCATCCTCATAGATGTAGATGCGCTGCATTAGTCCTACCGCAATCGGTTCTTCCTTCAGGATCGGCAGCTTCGGCTTTTCGGGCTGCGCCTGCGCATCGCCCGCCTCTGTCTTCGCCGGTTGTTCCAGGGTGTACGGTGCGGGCGGCGGCATCACCGGCTTCACAGACGGCTGCTGCCCTGCCGTCTTCGGCGCAACATCAAGAAATACGCGGAATGGATTCGTCAGATTGCCGATCCGATAGCCCATCCCCTTTGCCAAGGTAACGGTTACATAGAAATGGCCGCCGCGTGCGGCATAGGCGACGGAGTCAATGCGCTTCGTCCGTACGGCAATACGTCGAAACGCCTCTGCATCCGTGTCATCAAAATCAAACGTCAGCGCGCGCCCATCTTCGGAGAGACTGACATGATAGACCGGCATCTCCGTGAAATCGAACACAAGCCGATCATGCTCTGCCGTACTCGATGCGCGCAGAGCATTCAGTCCTGCCGCCCACGCATAGGAGGATGCGGTCAATAGGAGCGCGGCTGCAAGTACAAGGATTTTTTTCAAAACACGCATAGGATACTCCAAACTAACGCAATAGAAAAGGGGACGCTGCGCAAACAGCTCCCCTTGATTCTGCTCTTCTCTCATCGAGTCTTGATGGTCAACTGCTTATACATCATATCCGCGATGCCAATGCCGCCGCTCTTCGCCACGGAATTCATCAGCTCCGTATCGCGCATATCCTCGAATATCTCGATCGCGTTGGACTTTTTGCCAAAGAGTTCGCTCTCGGGCACCGTCGCACGCATCTGCTTATACATCATGCTGAGGAACATCGCCTCGAAGCCCTGACACGCCTCGCGCAGCTTCTTCGCCTCGATCTCCTCCGCCGTCATCGGATTTTTCGGCACATAGCCTGTCGCCTCTTCCGTAGAGGCCGCCGCCTTGCGCTGAAGCTCATCCAGTGTCGCTTGAAAGGACTTGCTCTCGGCACTCATGCGTGCTGCATCGTAGGAGGATCCTGCCGCTCCGCCGAGGAGTGTGCTGTCACCTATCGGTTGTATCATCATACCCCTCCTTACACAATGTCCAGCTCAGCGTGCAGAGCCCCTGCCGCCTTCATCGCCTGCAAGATTGAGATCGTATCACGCGGGGTAGCGCCCACCGTATTGAGTGCACCCACGATGTCGCTGATGTTCGTCGTTGCGGGCAGAACAATCGTGCTGCCCTTGGGCTCCTTCACCTCAACATCGGGATTGTCCGTCACGACCGTATTGCCATAGCTGAACGGTGC